>Ga0172379_10001134_pt1 | contig 56792 bp, 58 predicted proteins | sample GrowelOW334metaG_FD_119756 | JGI IMG/M metagenome (GOLD analysis project Ga0172379, IMG submission 119756) | Groundwater microbial communities from an aquifer near a municipal landfill in Southern Ontario, Canada - Groundwater well OW334 metaG | ecosystem: Environmental > Aquatic > Deep... | reverse complement strand
TTTGACATTAAATCAAGGAAGTGCCGGTACCATCTTTCGGGAGGGACCACTAGCTCTTTCCTCAGAATAATGTTTTGCTTTTGATTTAAATATTGAAAGTGCCACTTAGAGATTTGTATCCCTAATTACTGTTTGTTCTGTATTCTATTATTCATAAAACCCCATTTCGGGCAATTTTTTTTGTGTATAACTCTATTCTTCCAAATCAATCACACGACTGAGCTCGTCGATGGAAGTCACACCTTGCAATATTTTGAGTATGCCATCTTGTCTCATATTTAAAATACCTTGATTTTCTGAAGCCTTATTGATTTCTCTTTCACTCGGATTTTCTTTGACGATTATCTCAACATTTTCGTCAGTTAATATAGCCTCATAAATACCGGTTCGGCCTTTGTAGCCCGTGAAGTTGCACGCTTCGCAACCCACCGCTTCGTAAACATTTTTTAAATCTATTCCTTCTAAATATTTTTTGTCTGAAATACTATCAGTAACATCTTTTATCAATTTATTTTCTTTATCTTCCAGAGTCATTATTTTTTTGCATTTATTGCACAATCTTCGCAAAAGTCTCTGGGCCATAGCGATGTTGATGGCTGAACTTATGACTTTGGAGTTTACACCTAAGTCAATCAGACGGGGGAATGTGCCGGCCGCATTGTTGGTGTGCAGAGTAGAAAAAACTAAGTGGCCAGTCAAAGCCGAATTGATAGCAATCTCAGCGGTTTCTTCATCGCGGATTTCACCAACCATTATGACATCAGGGTCTTGACGCAAGGCACTACGCAAACCTTCCAAAAAAGTATAACCTTTTTCTTCTTCTACTTGAGTTTGCACGATACCTTTCAAGTGGTATTCGATCGGGTTTTCAATGGTTATTATTTTTATTTCTGGTGTGTGAATTTTTTTGAGGAAAGCGTAAAGAGTGGTGGTTTTACCAGAGCCAGTTGGACCGGTATTCAAAATCATACCGTTTGGTTTTTTTAACTCCTTTAATATTATTTGTAATAGTTTTTCATTTATACCAAGCTCTTCCAAAGAAACTGAAATAGCATTAGGGTTCAAAACTCGTAATACTACAGACTCACCGTAACCACCCGGCAAAAGGGAAGTACGGATTTCAATTTCGCTATCACCTAGTTTGATACTGAAACGCCCGTCTTGAGCCTTACCTCTAAGGTTTAACTTGAGATTGGAAATTAGTTTGATACGAGAAAGCAAAAGATTAAAAGTAGCCGAATCCAAAGTTAAAATATCATTCAAAACTCCATCTAAACGGAAACGCAATCTGACCGATGTGTCTTCTGGTTCGATGTGAATATCGGAAGCTCCTATAGAAATAGCTCCAGCCAAAATTATTTCTAATATTTTAGAAATACGATAACTTTTTTTCTGAGCCAAAATAGTCTCGATGGATTTTTTGATGTCGGCAGCGGTTTTGACACTCTTTACTAAATCTTGGATTTCTTCGTTGGCGATATCGAGTGCTCCACTTTTGGTCTCCATTGAGTATGATAAATCCTTGTAGCGGTTCCATATTTTCTCTAAGCTTTGATGAGAGGCCAAAAACAAAGAGGGGATATAACCTCGGTCCTTCAGCCCTTCAATCAGAGTAGTAGTTTTTGGATTGTTGGGAGAGATGATTGCTAGAGAGACTTTTTTGTTGATGATGTTGAAAGAGGCGACTTCAGCTTCTCTCGCTTCTGGTTCTTTTATTACTCGTAAGGCATCGATGTTTACCGGGTTAACACTGAGGTCTATATAAGGTATCCCGTATTTATTTGACATTGCTTGGGCCAAACTTTCTTCTTCATTTGCTCTGAGTTCTTCAAGTTTTTGTCTTTGTTTATCTTCATCAAATTTTATAGTCATACTTTTATTATATCACCAAATTTTTTTTCATCACAAAAATAGTTCTCTCGCTTAGCCGTCGCATAATTTCTGCTGAAATTTGCTATGCTCGGCACGTTTGCCTACGCATAGGCACGCTCCAGAACTATTTTTGTGATTCAAAAACGCTTGACATTTAGCTTTGACTTTGCTATAATGCAGGACAGGAGTGTGAGTTTTATGAAAAACAAGACTTCGATCTTATTTCTGGCACTTTCGGTCATGTTTTTAACTGGATGTGTCGCGGCTCGAGGTGGGGCAGGTTGGGGTCGGCTTTCATCGATTGCCACCCCTCCAATTTTGACCGTAGTGTTGACCAATAACACTACCGTGCCGATCGAGGTATACGAAAACGGACAAGTGGTGGCTTTCAAAACCACCACTGGCCAATTCGTAAACGCTATCATTCCTTCGGGGGTGACGGTTTCGCGGGGCTACTATAACTTTCTCGGCCGGCGGGACATCGTCATCACAGCGCGAGGGATCTGCCCACCGACCCCCAGCGAAGCAGACCGAAAGAGTGCGGGATGTCAACCTGGGCAGTACGCAGGAACAGCATCCCGTCGGTTTACGATACGCACTGACGGGCGATGGCACACAGAGGCGTGGGAAATCAACTATCTCCGTGGGCCAAGAGGAGTAAGCTGATATCGGTATCGATCTTGTCCCCGTCGGATGATCTGCTTAGGCAGACTCCGGCGGGGGCTTTTTGTTTTTATATTATGGTAGGATAAATATATGGAATCCTGTAGTGAATTTTGACTATAATTCTTACGGAATCGGTTAAAAATTAACATAGTCAAAATCTACTACAGGATGGAATTTATATCTAAAAGCACAGAAGAAACAGCTCAAATCGCCTCCAACTTTACTAAGACTATTTTGGAAAAGTCTGATTTGGCAAAAAGCGCCACGGTGGTGGGTTTGTATGGTGAATTGGGGAGTGGTAAGACTACTTTTATGAAATATTTAGCCAAAGCTTTTGGTATTGAAGAAATAATTCAAAGCCCCACTTTTGTTATTGAAAAAATTTACGACCTCACCCCCAACCCCTCTCCTTGCGAAGGAGAGGGGAGAAAGAAGGAGGAGATATTTCATAAACTCATTCATATAGACGCATATCGTATAGAAACAGCCGGAGAGATGTTGAATTTGGGCTGGTCAGAAATTATAGCGGATCCTCAAAATCTGATTTTTATAGAATGGCCAGAAAAAATCCAAAGTATTATGCCACCTCATATTGTGATAAAATTTGAACATGGACATAAAGAATCAGAAAGAAAAATTGTAATAAACGATGTTAAAAAATGAGTGCAAATAATTTTATTCTTATAAAAGAGAAAACGGAGGATATTTTTCAAGTATCTGAGAATAATTATGAATCCAATGAAGAAATACAAAGTATAGGCATTTTTAATTCACTTCGGATTGCTATAGAAAAAGCAGAAGAATACATATCCAAATCAGAAATAGGGATTGAGTATGGAATAAGATTTAGTTTGAAAAAAGTAGTAGATCAAGATTTTGATAATTGGAATACAAAGAAAAAAGCACTTTCAAAGAGAGGTCGGGTTTATTTTCAAAAGAGAGAAGTTTGGATTGGTTCAATAGGCAAAAATATAGGAGATGAAGAGGATGGAAAACATTCTGATTTTGAACGGCCTGTTTTGATAGTAAGAAAATTCAACAATAATATATTTTTAGGAGTTCCACTAACATCAAATAAAAATAAGGATGGTAAATATTACCATAGGCTAGTTTCATTTTGCGGTTCAGTTTTAATTTTGTCCCAAGCTAGGCTTTTTGACGCGAAAAGGCTTTTAAGATTTATGGGTAAAATTGATAATAGTGAACTTAAAGAAATAAAGTTAAAAATAGGGAGTATTGTATAAAACGAAATCCCCCTTGCAGGGGATTTCTCAGGGCTTTCGACAAGGAAAGCATTTACAGATAAAGTATAGCAAAATAGAAGTAAATGTCAAGTCGCTTTGTTAATAAAAAAGACTAAAATTAGTTCATATAAATGAAAAAGGAAATTAATAATAGAGAAAAATTAGTATTGCTTGATGCGCACGCGATCATTCATCGGGCGTATCATGCTTTGCCGGATTTTGCGACCAGTGGAGGCGAGCCGACAGGAGCTTTGTATGGTTTAGTTACGATGATTTTGAAAATAGCGACTGATTTGAAACCGGATTATATCGTGGCCTGCTATGACTTGCCCAAACCTACTTATCGACATGAAGTTTATGAAGGCTACAAAGCTGGTCGCAAAAAAACTGACGATGAACTCTCTTTGCAATTGGAAAAATCCAAACAAATTTGTGAAGTTTTGAATATCCCTATTTATTCTCTTGAAGGTTTTGAAGCTGACGATATGTTGGGTACTATTGTGGAGAAATTTAAAATTGAAAATTTAAAATTGAAAATTCCTATTGATATTGTGATCGCTTCTGGCGATATGGATACCATGCAATTGGTTTCTGATGGCGGTAAAAATAATGGCAGTGTCAAAGTTTATACTTTAAAAAAGGGTATCAAAGAAACTATTTTGTATGATGAAAAAGCGGTGTTGGAAAGGTTTGATTTTGAACCCAAATTCCTAGTTGATTTCAAAGGTTTGAGAGGCGATCCTTCGGATAATATAATCGGTGTCGCTGGGATAGGCGAAAAAAGTGCTACTGATCTGATTAAAAATTTTGGCACTATTGAAGAGCTTTACAAGCAAATCCGAAATCCGAAATCCGAAATCCGAAAAAAAATAAAACCAAGAATTTTGGAATTATTGGAGAAAAACGAAGAAGAAGCCAAGTTTAGTAAAATGTTGGCCACTATCAGGCGGGATGCGCCAATTGATTTCGTTTTGCCAAGTCAAAAGTGGCGAGAAGGTTTGGATTTGAAAGTGGCTGAAAACCTTTTTGCTAAATTGGAATTTAGAAATATGGGGGCGAGATTGAAAAGTGTATTAGAAGGAGGTAAAGAAACAATCAAAGAAGAAAAAATTGAAAATAAACAAAAAATAGACGACAAAGATTTGCAAGAAACTCTGATCGCTCTTTGGGTAGCGGATTCAAACATAACCAATCCTAAACCAGAAGATTTATTTAATTTTGCTGGGACTGAAGATTTTGATGAAGCTAAAAAAATAGTTTTTGCTGAACTTAAAAAAAGAGAGAGCCAGTCGATTTTTGAAGATATAGAAAAACCCTTGATACCTATTTTGATGGAAACTCAAAAATATGGGATTTCGGTAGACAAAAAGTTTTTGGAAAATTTGGGTGATGATTACTCCAAAATCCTTAAAGATTTAGAAAAAAACATTTGGCAAGAAGCTGGTGTCGAGTTCAACGTAGCCTCGCCTAAGCAGTTGGGAGAAGTTTTGTTTGATAAGTTGGGTCTTTCGGTTAAGAATCAAAAAAAGACCGCTGGTGGGGCCAAATCTACCAAAGAATCAGAATTGCAAAAAATGAAAGATTTACACCCAATTATCCCTTTGATTTTGGAATATCGAGAACTTTCAAAAATTATTTCTACTTACATAGAGCCGATCCCTAAAGCGCTCGATGAAAACTCGCGTCTGCATGCGAGGTTCGTGCAGACTGGGGCAGCGACCGGGCGGATGTCTTCCGAAAGTCCCAATTTACAAAATATACCCATCGGTAGCGAAAGAGGTAAAGTGATCAGGAAAGCTTTTTTTGCACCTCGCGGTAGTCAACTTTTCGCTTTGGATTATTCGCAGATCGAATTACGTATCGCCGCATTTTTGGCCCAAGATAAAAAAATGATAGAAATATTTAAAAATGGTCAGGATATCCATACTGCGGTAGCGATGGAAGTTTTTAAAGTTTCTGAAGAGGAGGTGACCAAAGAAATGAGGAGACAGGCCAAGATCATAAACTTCGGGATACTTTATGGTATGGGTGTGACTGCTTTGCAAGCCAACATTGGCACCGATCGCCAAATTGCTCAAAAATTCATCAATGCCTATTTTGAAAATTTTGCCGGTTTAGCCAAATATTTGGATAATGCCAAAATAGAAGCTACCAAAAATGGTTATACCAAAACTTTTTTTGGTCGACGTAGATATTTTGAAGGTCTCAAATCTCGTTTACCTTTTATAAAAGCAGCAGCCGAACGCATGGCTATAAATGCACCGATTCAAGGCACTTCGGCCGATATTATCAAAATCGCTATGAAAAAAATTGATGATTTTATAAAAACCAATAATCTTGCAGACTCAGTACATCTCCTGATGCAGATCCACGATGAATTGATTTATGAAGTTAAAGATGAAGTATTGGCAAGTTTTGGCTTGGAGGCCAAAAAAATTATGGAAAATGTGATGACTTTGGAGCAAAGCTCTGGTGTGCCGCTAGTGGTCAATACCTCAAGTGGCCAAAATTGGGGTGAGTTGAAATAAAATATGGATAATTTATTTAAAGAATACGAAAAGATTTTTAGTCAGACTCCGGAAGTAGAAGGGGATGAAAAGAAACCAAAAAAAGAACGGGTGTATGAATATAGCCCGTTTGCTCTGCAAGATGCGATAGGGGAGAAGAGCGCTAAAAAAGCGTGGATTGAATATGAAAAACTAAGATTTTCAGGCATAGAAGCCGAAGAGTTGATCCATAAAATAATAAGCAAAGTCAAAGACATGACCCTGATTGATTTGGGAGCAAGCAAAGAAGATTTGGGCATCAAAAGTGATTACCCATACAACAAATCCAAAAAAGATTTAAAAAATTGGCAACCAGAAGACCTTAAGATTTTTTATACGAAGCTAATAGAAGCCTACCATCGCAGTCGGATGGAAAGTGGTAATGAATTGGATATAGCTTTGGAAAAGGCACTCCTGTTTTTGTAAGTAAACAGAGCTACACTTACTGCCACTCTCACAAAAAAACCAACTATTAGTATTTGTAATACCAAACTGGTGTTTCTCAGGGCAATAATTAGAAAATTAAAAGCATGGGGGAAACTATCTTTGGGTAGATTACTCAAAACATCACTAATAGAGACCAAGACAAAAGAAATAGCTAAAAATAAAGCCAACATAAAATAATCTGGATACTCCAAGAAAGTGTTTTTGGTGTATTGCAGATAAATACGGGCCATTATTTTTCTTTTTAAATTTTTATTTTTCATGATCATATATTGATATCAAATTGACGGTAAGCTTGGGCAAATATCTTTTTAGATCTATAGACCCTTACTCTAGCCGTACTGCTTTTTATATTTAATATTTTGGCAATTTCTTTGAATGATTTACCTAGCATATATCTTAAATTTATTATTTCCGCTGCCGTCTTGTCTATTTTGTTTAAAATAAATTGTACATAACCAACATTGCCAAAATTTTTATCCAAAACAGTTTCGTCGGGCATATTGTTTTCTAAATCCTCGTTCATAGTTAACGTTGCGTTCTTGTATTTATTGATTTGATCGGCCAAGCAATTCCTAAGTATGGTATTGGCCCAAGGCTTAAATTTACCACCATTCTCTGAAAACTTGCGACCATACTTATAAATCTTGATGAAAGTGTTTTGGACCACATCTTCAGCGTCATCCGTTGATCTTAAAGTTTTTTTAGCAATAGCCAAAAATCTTTGGTCGTGTCGATTGAACAGCTCGCCAAAATAGTGAGGTTTCTTGTATGAAAGTTTTAATATCTCCTCGTCGCTCATATCCATATATGACTGTTATTATAGCAAAACTGTTACAAACGTAACTATCAGCTCTACGCAGATGTCATATTGGGTGTATTAGCAATTAACATAAAGTTATGCAAAAAACAACATTTTCTAAAAACCTTTTTCTTTCTAGGGCCCCGCCCGGTAGGGCGTAAAACATAGGAAATTAAATAAACACAACTCAATAAAAAATCCCGCGTCATTATGCCAAGGCATACAATAAGCGCGGGGTTTTTGTTTGGGATTTTTTGTCGTGTGCGCCCAGTAGGAATCGAACCTACGACCATTTGCTTAAAAGGCAACTGCTCTACCGACTGAGCTATGGGCGCATTGCACAAACATAAGAAAATATAACATAAAAACTCACAACGGCAAATCGATAGCAAAAGCGCCGGCACCAGATAAGAGCAAAGAAATCAAAATAGCTAGGAGCATTACATAAAAAACTAAATTTCTTTTCAAGATGCCCGGCTCTTTATATTCGATATAACTTTCAGCAAAAGTGAATAATGCCAAAATCAAAGCAGTCATTTGAGTATAAAATCCCAAGATAAGCATCGCGCCACCTACTACTTCAATAACCCCAAATACTTTGATTGCCATTTCTGGTCTTGGAACTTTGAGGACAGAAAGTGAAGTGAGCCATCTCGCTTTTTCACCTTTAAACAAAAGCACGCCGAGGTCTACAAATATAAGCCCTATCACTACTCGTAATATAAAAGGCGAGAGTAGGGAATATGTAAGTAAATCTGGAAATGTATTTAACATAAGTGTAGTATAGCAATTATGCAAAAGGTTGTCATATTGAATAACATAAGGAGCAACGAAAACGTCGGCTCTATTTTCCGTACTTGCGATGCTGTTGGTGTCACCAAAATTATTTTGGTAGGTTATACTCCGACGCCGGTTGATAGGTTTGGTAGAGAAAACAAAGGCTTGACCAAAGCCTCATTGGGCGCAGAGAAAAATATAGAATGGGAAAAAGTTGAGAGTTTGGAAGAAGCGATAAGCAGTCTGAAAAATAATCTTGTCCGCTCCCAGTTGCCTAGCAAATCTCGCTCCCAAGATTATTTTTCAGACTGCTTGGTTGTGGGCATCGAACAAGATAGTGAAGCGATTGACTACAAAAAAATAAAAGATTTAAAAACTGAAAATCTGGTGTTGGTTTTCGGTAATGAAGTAGAGGGACTCTCGAAAGAAGATTTAAAAATTTGTGATGTGGTGGCGCAATTGCCGATGTTGGGCCAAAAAGAATCTCTCAACGTCGCGGTCTGTGCCGGCGTGGTTTTGTATTCGTTAGTTTAATACGTAATAGTACCTACAATCAAACCGTTTTCGTCATGTAGGTTTATAGTGTCGTGAGAGGTGCGCCAAAGTGGCCCAAATTTATTTAAGAAAATACGGTACTCGTTACCAGGAAAGTCAGTATCACTAAAATGTTTAGCTACGCAGGTATTATAATTTATCTGAGTGGTTATGTAGTTTTTGCAAGACGAGGGAACTGTGTCTGGTAATTCTCTTATGAATTCGCTGTCTTTGGTAGTGCAACGCCCGATCCTTTCTATGATAGTTAGGCATTCATCATTGCGATCATAAACGCTAGAAAAATTTGGTAATTTTTCACTTTTAGGTAATGGACACTGTAAAGGCAAGTTGGGAGTAAATGTGCGATTCTCTTCAAAATAACCTGTACATTTGTTGGTACGGAAAGATACGCCAATAGGAGAGAAACCTTTGGTCAAAATTACTCTATCGTTTTGCTGCAAGACTACATCGCTCTCGGTCTTGGTAAAAGGGAAAGGCAACAAAGATGCTCTGCCGATAATCGCATAGTAACCAGTAATTGCACTTTTCAAATACCAACCTGTTATTTTTATGGTCTCATCTTTTTTAATATTGACTGAAAGATTTAGGTATTCTTGATTGGGGTCGTTACCGCGAAGTCCTGAGATGCTAGACATTCGGATTTTGCCATAATATGGAGAGCGATTGAGGTTTGCGTTTTCTTTGCTTACGTTTTTTTCTATTTTTTTTATTTCTGCTTCTGTTTTTTTAATGCTTTCCGCAACTTCTTTATTTGGAGTACTACCTAGATTTTCTTTTGTGCCGATGGTTGAAGTATTTTGAGAACTTGAGGGTTTGTTGAGGTTAGCTTTTTTGAGGGGACTATAGGCCAAGCCAACTAAAACAAATAAAACTAATAATATAAGCAATGGTTCTTTCATTTTATTTATATTTGATTTGGTGTTTGGGGCAAAAATGAGTGCTTCTGCCACCGATCACCGTCCGCTCTATTATACCCGAACAGTTTGTTTTTGAACATTTTTGGCCTTTGTTACTGTAAACTTTGTGGAAATTTTGGAAACCACCTTTTTCGCCAAAAGCATTGCGATAATCTGATTTGGAATCGCCACCATGTTTGATGGAGAATCTTAAAATTTGTTGCATCGCTTTAAAAATTTTCCCGAATTTATTTTGGGGAATCTTGTCGGCTCTCGAGAGGGGATGGATAGCCGTAAGCCAAAGTATTTCATCAGAATAAATATTGCCGATACCAGCCAGAGCATTTTGATCAAGCAGAGCTGTTTTGATGGGAGTTCTTTTTTTATCGTGTAAAATTTCAAAAAGTTTTTGAGCATTTAATTTGGGGTCCAATGGGTCGGGGCCGAGTTTGCCTACTGTTTGATGCAAATGGATTTCATTGGTTTTAGAAATAGTTACCGAAGCAAATTTGCGCATATCAGAAAGTAATAAAAAGTGATTATTTGAAAGGGTGAAAATAAGATGTATATATTTTTCGTCAGAGTAATCTTTTTTGTACATTAGGCACCCTGTCATTTTCATATGCACTATGATTGTGTAGTCATTATTTAAATTTATTAAAATATTTTTACCCCTCCTTTCTACATTTTTTATTTTTGTATCAGTAACTATCTTCTTGAAATTTTCAAAATACTTTTTGTTTTTGATATTTTGCCCACTGTTATATCTAGCGCCTACATAAAAATCAGACCACACTGATTTTATGGTTTTGCCTACTATTACTCCCTTCAAACCTTCAACGGTGGTATGTACTTCTGGCAGCTCTGGCATTTTTTATTTATTTAAAATAGTTTGGAGTTCTTCTCTTGCAACCTCGGCATCGTCCCAAGGAGTTTTTTTGCCACCAGCCTCCATTATATATGGGTCAGTGCCTTTGCCGGTTATGAGCACTGCTACTTTGTATTTGTCGCCACTTTCTTTTTTTATGGTTAGAGCTTTTTTGATGGCTGTAGCGATAGCTTCGCGCCTGTCTATAATTATTTCTACCTGTTTTTTTGTGATGCCAACTTTTACATCTTCTATGATTTTTCTAGGGTCTTCATCGTAAGGGTCTTCGTTGGTTAAAATAATTTGGTCGCAATATTTGTCGGCGATTTCGCCCATCACTTTTCTTTTCCAAGTGTCTCGGCCACCACCAGTATTGCCCAAAACTGCAATTTTCATATGGCTGTTGTAAGTTCCATAAACTGCCATAAGTGAATCTGGAGTGTGGGCGTAATCGACTACGATATCAATGTCTAAATTATTTTCTATTTTTTCCATTCGGCCTCTAATGAAGTTTATATCTTCCAGACCCTTTTTTATTTTTTCATCTGGTATGTTCATGAATTTTGCCAAAGCTATGGCCCCGAGCATATTGCTGACATTGAATATACCTGGCAATTTGCTATGCACAACCAATTTGCCAAGCTGGAATGAAGAGCCTTTTTCGGTGGCTTTGACGTTGATGGCATCATTCAGAGAGTAGGGGATTTTGTTTTGTATATTGAGAGCCAAAAACTTTTTGCCTTCTTTGTCATCTGTGTTGGCTATTATGACGGAGCCCAAAGAAAAAGGTTCCTTCAAAAAGTCCTCGGACCTCCTTGTTGACACAGGCCAGACTTTTTTCATGAACTTTTTCTTTGGGCTCTCAAGTTCTCTGGCAATAGAAAGTTTGGCTTGCAAATATTTTTCATAAGAGCCGTGTGATTCGATGTGTTCGGGCGCCAGATTGGTAAAAATCAGAGCGTCTGGGTGAATAAATTTGTGTCTGAATTGCTTAGCACCTTCACTAGTCATCTCTATGATGGCGTGGCTACAGCCGGCGGTAACGGCATCACGCAAAAATTTTTGCATGAAAAATCGGCCTGGCATACTCATTTTAAATAAGTTCCTCTTTTCTTTTTTTGCGATTTTAAAACGCAAAGTGCTTTGGAGGGCGGTTTTGTATCCAGTTGATTCCAAAATAGCATTAACTAATTCTACGGTGGTTGTCTTGCCTTTGGTGCCGGTCACACCGATCACTATGAGTTTTTGAGCGGGGAAGCGATAAATCAAAGCTCCCAAAAAAGCCAATAGGTAATGGTAAGTTGGTTGGAAAAATTGGAAAACCGATTTGGGTATTATTTTTTTTAAAATTTTAAACATATTTTATTTACCTAAATTTTTAAGAGCGTGTTTTATTTTTTCATTGGCTCCAGCCAAATCTTTGGGTAAATTCTTTATAATTTCCTGGATGTCACGTTCTCTGTAGCCTAAAGATTTGAGAGCCTCAAACACGTCTATATCTTCGCTATTTACACCCCCGCCTTTTGTCGTACCAATCAATTTGCCGTTTAATTCCAAAACGATTTTTTCAGCGGTTTTACGACCGATGCCAGATATTTTGGTTAAAGCTGAAGTGTCGTTGGTCGCTACGGCTTCTTCAATTGATTTGACTCCTGCTATGCCCAAGATCGCTAAACCAGATTTTGGCCCTACTCCGGAAACGGTAATCAAGAGTTCAAAGGCCCTGAGTTCTTCTTCGGTTTCAAATCCATAAATATCTATCGAATTTTCTCGGACTGCGGTATGAGTCCAAAAGCTTGCTTCTTGATTGGTTCTCAATTTGGCCAAATATGAAGGGGTGCTATGAACCACAAAACCAATGCCATGAGCGTCTACAATGGCTCGAGTCCCTTTCAGATCAAATATTTTGCCTGTAATGTGTCCAAACATAAATAAGTAGTTAGTAGTAAGTATATAGTAGTAAGGGGGGATTGGAAATTTGCATAAAAATAGTTTATCTGTTACTCTTTCTGAGTCGTTATTAGTGAGTGTTTCCTTGCTACTAACTACTTTAATCTAACTACTGACTTATGCCAATAACAACATCAGCCAAAAAAGCGCTCAGAGGCTCTAAAAAAAAGAGAGTTTTTAATTTGCGTCGCAAAAACGAAATGCAGAGCGTAGTCAAAGAATACAAAAAATTGATTTTAGCCAAAAAGAATGATGAGGCCAAAAAGCTTATCCCTAAACTCCAGAAGGCGATAGATAAAGCCAAAAAAACCGGTATCATCAAAAAAAATACCGCTTCCCGCAAAAAGTCTCGATTGATGAAAATCATCACCATCAAAATATAAAACAAAAAATGTCTCGCCAAACGAGACATTTTTTGTTATTGTCATCTTGTCGTCAAAACAATTTGCTCTCGTCGTTCAATGGATAGGATAAACCCTTGCGGAGGGTTTGATGTGGGTTCGATTCCCCCCGAGAGCACAAAATTGTACATAATGCATGTTATTCCATATTTCGTTTGGCACGATATACAACAAAGAAGGTTCTAACGTACTCGTTTCATTAAATGTTAATTTTGAGCCATATTTTAAATGCTACTCTTTACAAAATGACAAAATCCTTGACAAATAATGTGTATTTGCTATACTTGTGGGTAGGAGGCAAATTTCACCATGTTTTTGTTCTTTGGAAGTTTGTTGTTGATTTCACTTCTGGTTTTCGGCGCCATCTTGTATTTTAAGAGACGCAGACAAAACCAGGAATACTCAAAATATCCGCACCTATACGTAGAAGACTGCCTTGACTACAACAAGGTGCTCATCTACGAGCGTGATGTGGAAGACCCAAGCTTCACAGCAGTGGAGGCGACTCCCACAAGCCTCATGGTTGCGACGGACGCATATTATTTTCCGAAAGAGGCCAAGATTCTTTCGGTCGTAACCGTGTCCTCAGTGACGGGAGTTCCCGTAAAGGATATGATGAGGGAATACGACATCGTTGTCGTGCCATCCAAGTATGAGGGTCACGGAAAAATCAAGTTCCGGAAGAAAGAGGCCGTGGCGGCTTGATCATTGTTTCTGCCCCGAGCTCAAATCTATGCCGTGTTCGCAAGGACACGGCATTTCGTATATAATAATTTTATGTCTTCACTTCCAAAACCGCCGCCAAAATCAATTATTTATGAAAGTGAGTGGTTGTATGTATGTTTGGCTCTTTTCCCCATTACCAAGGGACACGTAGTTGTTGTTTGGAAAAAAGACATGCCAGATTTGCATGATCTTTCAGATTCTGAATATGACTATCTAATGGAAATTGTGGATATTACTCGCGATACACTTTTAAAAACTTTAAATTTAGAAAAGGTATATTTGATGTATATGGACGAGGTAAAACAAGTGCACTGGCATTTGATACCTCGATACAATGAACAAGGTTTTGATGTTTTTACTCACGAACCCAAAGAAAATCATGATTTTCCCCTTGTTCCCGATTTGCAAAAAGCATTTTTGGAAAGATTACAGACCAGAGAAATTAAATTACCAAAAATGTTTTAAGCTTCGAGCATAGACATTTGATGGATTTTTATTTTATAAAAAATCTGACCAAAAACACGCGAAAAGTGTCCGCGTTGAATATTTTCGTTAGCATCTTCGGTAAGATTTGAACCTGCAATTTTGACGGTAGAAGCGTCCAACTCTATCCAGTGTGCTACAAAGGTAAATAGCAAAAAACCACCCAGATATTGGGTGGCCTTTTGTTGGTTGCTGATCTTACTTGTTAGTAAGCACCATAACCAGTAGGCATTGAATGAGCAAACCAAAAATGTCCCGGACCGTATGATGGATCTTTTCCTTGGTCCATGATTACAGCAAACTGACCCCATATCCCGTATCCACCGTCAGGAATTAGTAATGGGTCGGTCGCATAATCTCCCACCCAAACTATCTTATATTTCCAGACTGATTTGCTTCCTTCTTTGGTCATACCATTCCACTCATTATTTTCGTAAGCCGCATAAGGGGGATTGCTCCACCCTTCAGCATTGCCTCTGTCCCATTCCGCATTCCACTTCATCACTAATTTATCGTTTGAGTAATCACCACAGTAATCTTGTGCTTGTGCTTCTGTGCCGCCAAATTTACTCATATACCAACTTACACATGTCCCGTTAAAGATTCTGGCAGTATCGTTGTATCCATATTGGTCAAATCCACCTGCCGCAAATGCTGTGCCCACACCTATCAGCATAGAAGCAACAACTATTGAGGAATATATAATTTTTTTCATAAATATTATTTTAAGTGTTAATCTAATAAAATTCGACCTCCTTTATATTATAAAATTTTTATCTTAGTTTAGCATCCTCGGCAGGACTTGAACTCGCAACCTTGCCGGTAGGAGGTTCTACGTTGGTCAAAGAAAGCTACGGCGGGACATAGTAGCGTTACTCAATAAACGGCACAAAATTATCTCGCTAGGAGTTTATCAAACCATTGATGGACTAGAGATTCTTGCAAAAATTCTTCTTCCAAAAATTCCAAAAGTATTTCACGGACATCATTCAAATCGATCTCTTGATTTACTGGGATAATGGTAAGAGGGAGGTAGGGGTTGGTGGGGTGTAGCAAAATGCGATAGCCGTGGGTGTGTTCGTCTTCAATCCAAAAAGAACGGTAAGAAACCCAAGGGTATAATGCGTTGCCAAAAATCAAACCTTTGTTGGAAATCTTCACGAGGACAGATTTGGTTTCTTTGTATGAAAGCATGCCGATAGTTAGACCGGCGATTATTATAAAAACTCCAAAAAGAAAATTGTGGAAATAAAAAGCCAAAACTGAAGCGCCCAATATGATAACTCCTAGTATCCAATACCAGTCTGCGCTTTTTTTATCAAAATGATGTTCTGGCGAATGCCATTCTAAAATAGTTTCCATAAACAACATTTTAACACCCCGTAGTAGATTTTGGCATTGCACTTTGTGCATAAGGTAACTTAATGCCAAAATTCACTACAGGGTAACACAACAAACTATTTGACAATACTACCAGGGGGGATATTTGGTGAGACTTTGAGTAAAGAAAAAGATTCTTCGTTTGATAAAGCCATGATCATGGCTTCACTTTTGAGACCCATGATTTCTCGAGGCTCTAAATTGGTGACAAAAGTGCAAGTAGTACCGACTAATTCTTCGGGGGAGATGTGTTTGGCTATGCCTGATACTACTTGCCTCAAATCCCTTTTTTCTTCCTTTGCCTCGCCAGAGCTTTCGGCGGAGGCGGATCCAAAATCTACCGAAAGTTTAAGTAATTTCTCTGATCCTTCTACCGGTTCAGCTGAAAGCACTTTGCCCGCTCTTATTTCTACTTTTTTAAAATCATCTATTGAGATCATGAATAAAGTATAATATTTTTAATCCCGTTGTCTATCTGCCTCTTATGTTGTAATATTGATGTCCACGGAGGAGTGGCTCGAGTGGTTTAAGGCACCGCTCTTGAAAAGCGGAATCTGGGCAACTGGATCGTGAGTTCGAATCTCACCTCCTCCGCCAGATTGGCAACTTTGAACCGAAGCAAAGTAAAGCTGTTTCGGCTCAATCTTGCTAAAATGATAAGGTGTCTATGCAAAAACCATATTACGAAAAACCGAATTTTACTCTCTATCAAGCAAATTGTTTGAACGTTCTTACTGAACTTCCAGAAAATTCGGTTGATATGGTTTTTGCTGATCCTCCCTACCTGCTCTCAAACGGCGGTTTTACTGTCCACGCTGGACGGCAAGTGAGCGTGAATAAAGGCGAATGGGACAAGAGTAATGGATTAAAAAAAGATTTTGAATTTCATCTTGAGTGGATACAAGCCGTTAAGCGTGTACTGAAACCCTCTGGCACACTTTGGATCAGTGGAACTTATCACTCAATTTACCAATGCGGTTTTGCACTTCAGGTCGCAGGATTTCACGTACTTAACGATATTGCATGGTTCAAACCGAACGCATCACCGAATCTAAGTTGTCGATTTTTTACCGCAAGTCACGAAACAATTATTTGGGCAAGGAGGGACAAAAAAGCAAAACATATTTTCAATTACGATTTAATGAAAAACGGCACTTGGCCGGAGGACGCATTAAAAAAGCCTAGGCTTCAAATGCGTTCGGTTTGGTCTATGGGAACACCAAAGCCAATTGAAAAGAAATTTGGCAAGCACCCAACACAAAAGCCAGAGGATTTACTGAAAAGAATTGTGCTTGCAAGCACAAACAAAGGAGATCTAATTCTTGATCCATTCACGGGAAGCTCAACGACTGGAATCGCCGCACATTTATTCGGCAGAAAATTTATCGGCATTGATCTTGATAAACAATTTTTAGATGTATCAATAAAGAGATTTGAGGAATTGGATCGCAATTTGAAAAATAAGAAAGCAAAAATATGAAAATCATCACACGCACAATTGCGATAAAAAATCTAAAAAAGTATATAGGCCAAGATTTACGAAAATTGGCTTTGGAACACGGCATTACGACTTACGAGACAGGAAAGCAGAATAAAGGCTGGAAGGGTCTTGTTTTGGAACGTTTGGCAGGACTTCAAACCAACATATCAAAAGCACCGAATGGGCTTACTTACGAATTAAAGTCAGTTGCTTTCCGTGAAATAAAAGGTGAACTCGTGCCAAAGGAAACAATGGCGATAACAATGATCAATCCAACAGAATTGAAAGCCCATTCGTTTTTTGAAAGCCATTGTTGGGCAAAGCTCAAAACCATTGTTTTTTGCGCGGTGCAGTGGAATGGCACAAATTCCGAGGGGGCCACTTTATTGAAAGTTGCAAGTCTAGACTTTGCCGAGGATGATGAATTGATAAAAGAAATAAAAGCTGACTATGATTTTATCCGTGCAAAGTTGATAAAAGAAGGATTCGAAGCTTTAACTGGAAAAGACGGAAAGTGGATACAAGCTCGCACGAAAGGCCCTGGTCACGGGTCGGTCAGTCGTGCATTTTACGCCCGAACGTCTTTTGTGAAAAAGATTTTTGAAATAGCGAGTTAAAAATATGACAAAAAAATCTAAAAAAATAGAAGTCATTGACCTGTTTAGTGGAATAGGTGGTTTGACATATGGACTAAGAAAATCTGGGTTATCAGTCTTGGCTGGCCTTGATAATGACGAATCATGTGCCTATGCGTACGAAAAAAATAATGGGGCTAAATTTATATCCGCAGATATTTCGGAATTTGATTTCAAAAAATTAAATAAAATATATTCAAAAGGAAGTACTCGGGTACTTGTTGGTTGTGCTCCTTGCCAGCCATTCTCTTCGCATGCTTTCAAATTACATAAGGATACGCACGATAATAGATGGAATCTGCTTGATCATTTTGTTAGAGGGATAAAAATTATTAAACCTGACATTATCTCCATGGAAAACGTTCGAGGGGTTACAAAAACTGACGTGTTTAAGAATTTTGTAAACGAACTTAAAAAACTTGGATACGAAGTTGACTGGAAAGTTGTATACGCACCAAATTATGGCGTGCCGCAAAATCGTAGTCGTTTAATTCTACTTGCTTCGAAACTTGGCAAAATTTCAATACCAGAAGAAACACATACAAAAGATAAATATATTACCGTGGGGCATGTTATTCGTGAATTGCCAAAAATTGATGCAGGAGAAATATCTAAACATGATCATTTACATCAAGCAAAAAAACTAACTCCGATAAACCAGAGACGAATTGCTCAATCTAAACCTGGAGGGACGTGGCATGATTGGAACAAAACATTACTTCCAAATTGTTACAAAAAGGATAGCGGACAAACGTATACTTCTGTATATGGACGAATGACATGGAATGGTGTGTCACCAACAATCACAACACAATTTACGAGTTATGGGTCTGGAAGATTTGGACACCCAGAACAAAACAGGGCACTCTCAATTCGTGAGGGCGCATTGTTGCAGACCTTTCCTATCGGCTATGATTTTGGGGATTTTCCAGCGTCGAAAATTAGTAAACATATCGGAAATGCAGTTCCGCCTCAGCTCGGGCACGTTATTGGGCTTGGTATAAAGAAGCATATTAAACAATATGAAACCTCTAAGATTTGAAATTGCGCTCACTGTGCTAGACCATCTTGGTCGAAACTTATACCGCAGTTTTGCCACCATTCTTGGTGAGGCAATTTCAAATGCGTGGGACGCAGAGGCTGAAAATGTGCAAATTGTCTATGATCCTGCGAAGCGCAACATGTGTATAGCCGACGATGGCACTGGGATGAGTCGTGATGATTTACAAAATAGATTTCTGAAAATTGGCTATTCCAAGCGCGATGAGTTTGGTACGCATTCTCCGAACAAAAAACGGCATCACATTGGCAGAAAAGGTATTGGGAAATTGGCGTTACTATCATGTGCCGATCGGGTTGTAGTTCTTTCAAAAACTACAGCGGGAAAATGGAATGGGGTTGTGATTGATAATAGTGAAATAAATGCTGAGATTAAAAAAGGTTCTGGCACCGCAGATTATGAACTCAAAGAACCTGACTTTAGTGCTTATAAAGAACTATGTAGCGCCGATAGAGGCACAGTTATTTGTTTTGAGGGCTTGAAAGAGGAAAGGAGCCATACAGAAGAATTTTTGAGAAAAATTATCGCTCTTTATTTCAGATTTTCACTAATTGATCCAGAATTCAAAATAGTTCTCAATAATACCGAAGTTACTATTGACGCACTAAGTGAACTTGCAAGCAATACGGAGTTTGTTTGGAATATCAATAATTATGATTCAGACCCATTCTTGCCTTTGATCACACCTGCTAACGGCAGCATGATCGGGCTTACGACTGATAGTGTAGAGATAAGTGGATTCATTGCGTCTGTAAAGAAACCTACAAATCGAAATATCTTTGGCGCTAAGGAACGCATCGGCGTTGATCTTTTTGTGAACGGTAGAATGCGTGAACTTGACATCATGAAGCATTCGCCCTCATCCCAGCTTCCCGAAGAGTATATTTATGGTCAAATTCATATTGATTCTTTAGATAGTGGCGAAAATGATCCATTTACAAGTAGTCGAGAAGGAGTGCAAGTTGACGATCCGATCTATAAGAAATATCTCGCTGAAATAAAAATACTTGTAATAAAAGTATTGGATCAGTGGGACGATCTTCGCGAGATGCGTGGTGAAGATGGCGACCCCGATAACACAAAAAGAGAGTCGTCGAAAATGAAGAAAGCGAAATCATTGTATCGAGAAGTTGCCAAGGACTACACTGGAGAAGATGACGGCATAAATGGTGGTGATAAGTTTATTAGGGATTTAGCCAACGATGCCGCTTTCAACAGTAGTAGTTATGTCCAGTGTTTTATCTCAGAAAACTTATTAAGGAGACATATTGGAGATAATGGTCCTACCGCTTGTTTAAACAAAGATCGGAGCGATGGCGATAAAACATGTATAGATCGATATGATAAAAAAGCTGGAAATACTAGTTTGTGTGTATATTGTAAAGGCGAGGATAGAAAAAAGGGGTTGCAAGATCAGAAAACCGAAGCAGGAATATCAATACCAATCAGGAGTGCCGAGGAAAATCTATTGATGTATTTAGATTATATTGATCTGGCAAGAGTTATTGACGATAAAATTCTTAGAGACGAAGATACGCCCTACAAACCACTCAGAAACTCTGTGATGCATACTTCTCGTCTTACAGAAGAAGCGAAAACAAAGTTAACTTCTGTCTTCGATAATGTTGTTGCAACAGTCAAAAATCTAGTTGTAGGAGGTAGTAAAAAATCATAGAGAATCGTCCGTGATAGCGAGTGGGATGCGCGCTCTCTGCTGAAATTTTATATTGAATAATCCACTTCGTTTTTCCCTTTAGTTAATTTAGGCTTTGGTACCTCAAACCATTCGGGATGAACTTTGTATATAGCTCGTAGTTTCTGTATACTTTTATCAAGATCCTTGAATTTGAGCCGTGTTTTAGGTTCAAAGTTCCGGGCATCGTCCCCGCCAATGAAAAATTTGCCAAATGTTACTCTGGTTGGGATTGATTGTGTCAATGTAGAAAGAGTTCAAAAAGCCCTTGATATTTCTTCTGAAAAAATAGAATTTGGGGAAATTAAATTACTCACTTCACTTCCTACAAATGATCCCCGAAAAGTGGAAATTCCCCATATTGGATCCATTGAAGCTTTTTCTGAATTTTGTATTCGTGATTTGGTGAAATATGTCAGTACTGATTTTGTGTTACTTGTTCAGTATGATGGTTTCATTTTAAACCCAAAGTCATGGCTTGATGAGTTTTTAAATTACGATTATATTGGTGCACCATGGTTTGTACATGACGAATTTTGGTTTGAGAGGTTTAATTTTCCAAGAAATTTGTTTGATACCACAGTAGTGGGTAATGGGGGATTTTCTTTGAGAAGCAAAAAATTTCTAGAAACTTCTGCTCGGTTGGTGAACGAAGGTGCTTTTGATAAACTTCACCCTGAAGACTTGGTCATGTGTGTTTGGCAGAGAAAACTTATGGAAGATTCTGGTATACTGTTTGCTCCACCTGAATTAGCAGAGAAATTTGCCATAGAAGGGCATGATCACAAATATACCAACCAATTTGGTTTTCATGGATTAAAATGGACTGATATTTCAAAATGGATAGAAGAAAATCCTAAATGGGGTATAAAACAAATTCCTAAAAAATAAAACTATATGGACTACAAAAAGGAATCATTGAAAAGACATTTGCGATTTGGGGGCAAGATCGAAATCAAGAGTAAATTCCCACCTCTCAAAAATAAAGACGATTTGAGCGTAGCTTATACGCCTGGTGTAGCCGAAGTCTCTTTGCTTTTGGCCAAGACACCCTCAAAAGCTTTTGACTATTCTATCAAAGGTAACACTATCGCTATCGTCTCTGATGGTTCAGCAGTTTTGGGTCTTGGCAATATCGGCCCACTCGGAGCGCTACCGGTGATGGAGGGCAAAGCCCTGCTCTTTAAAGAATTTGGCAATGTCGACGCTTACCCTATAGTCCTCGCTACTCAAGATACTGAAGAAATTATAAAAACTATAAAAAACATAGCGCCAACTTTTGGTGGTATAAATCTAGAAGATATCTCGGCTCCTAGATGTTTTGAAATCGAAGAAAGGCTCATCAGAGAATTGGATATCCCGGTATTTCATGATGATCAGCACGGTACAGCCATAGTGATCTTGGCTGCCCTTATAAATAGTTTGAAATTAGTTAAAAAACCAAAAGGAAAAATAAAAGTAGTAGTTTGTGGTGCAGGGTCGGCAGGTATAGCTGCTACCAAATTGCTTATCAGATACGGCGTGAAAAATATTATTTTAGTTGATTCAAAAGCTATCGTTTCTAAAAATCGTACTGATTTGAATAGTACAAAAAAACAAATGCTCCAGATAACCAATCTTGAAAATATAGAAGGGGATTTGGGCGATGCTTTAAAAGGCGCAGATGTTTTTGTAGGAGTGAGTGCTCCAAATATATTTAAACCAGAGTTTGTAAAATTGATGAATGAAAAAGCTATAATTTTTGCTATGGCCAACCCAGTACCAGAAATCATGCCCGATTTGGCCAAGAAGGCCGGGGCTTTCATTGTCGGTACTGGCCGAAGCGATTTCCCCAATCAGATAAATAATGTGTTGGTTTTTCCAGGATTATTTAGAGGAGTTTTGGATAATAAGATCAAAAAAATCACAGAAGAACTAAAAATAGTAGTAGCCGAAACTTTGGCCGGTTGTGTGAAAAATAAAGAATTGAGTGTAAATAAAATTTTGCCTAGTGTTTTGGATAAAAAAGTAGTTAAAATTATTGCTCAAAAAATAAGGAATTTTAAAACAAAATGAAATATCTCGGCGTTGATTTTGGTAGCAAAAGAGTGGGACTTGCGGTCTCTGATCTAAATGGTCAGATGGCTTTCCCGCATTCGGTAGTTTCAAATAATAAAAATTTGTTGCTGGAGATTAAAAAAATAATAGAAAAAGAAAATATCGATGAGATAGTGTTGGGGGAGTCCAAAAACTTTGCTGGTGAACCAAATAAAATAATGAAAGAAATAGAAGAATTTAAAAAAAGTTTAGAAGAAGAACTTAAATTGCCGATTTATTTTGAACCTGAATTTATGACAAGTAAGCAAGCAGAACTTATACAAGGTAAAAATGATATGCACGACGCTTCGGCCGCTACGATCATACTCCAGTCTTATATTGATAGATTAAAATAAAAAGTTGTATGATACCTGGTAGTGAATTTTGGCATTAAAATAAATTTTATGCACAAAGTGCAATGCCAAAATCTACTACTAGGTGATATAATTTAGCTATGAAATTTAGATTTCTCTCTAAATATTTTCCAACCCCGATCTTTTTAAAACCATCTCATATTGGGATTTCTTTTTCTGATACCAGTATAAAAGCTATTTATTTTGAAAAAAAAGGAGTGGGTCCTCGTTTTAAGAGCGTCGTAGTGCCTCTCAACAAAGGTTCTATTTTGAATGGTGCCATTGTTAATACCCAAGATGTTATAGATAAACTTGCGGTAGTAAGAAAAAGTTTTAATTGTCCTTTTGTATTTTTCGCTTTACCTGATGAAATAACGTATGTGTTTTCAGTTTTGGTACCGACTATTGGGGGCGATATCAAAGAGGCGGTGGCGTTTATGATTGAAGAAAACGTGCCACTTTCTTTGAATGAAACTGTTTTTGATTTTACTCCCACTCAAATTGTTGAATCTGAATCTGGTTATAATGTTTCGGTCGTGGTTGTAGCTTCGGTCAAAAAAGAAGTAGAAAAATTTGTGGAAGTGCTTAATAAAGCTGGGTTTGAATTGGTTGGTTGTGTTCATGAATCTGGAGCCATTGCCAATTCTATCATTCCAAAAAACTTTTATGGTACATATTGCATTATCCACGCCCGAGAAAATCGTATCGGAATTCATTTGATAAAGAATAAAATAGTTCACTTTTCTACTATCAGAAGTGTTTTTGGTGGAGACTACAAAAAAGAATTTTTGGACGAGTATGAAAAATTTATAGAATATTGTTTAAAATATGATACAAGCAAAAATCAGCCCATCAAATCTTTTTTTGTCTGTGGCGAGTTTGATAGTGCCAAAAAGGTAGTGGAAGCCATAAATGATTCTAAAGATTTGTCTCAAAACATTAAACTGGCTAATGTTTGGACTAATATTTTTGAAATAGATAAGTACTCGCCAGATATTCCGTTCGAAAAATCTTTGAGTTTTGCGGGCGCTATTGGTACCGCTTTATCTGATATAACATGATTAATCTTTTACCAAAAACAGAAAAAGAATTTTTAAAAAAAGGTTTAAGAGAACGTTTGACGGTTATCGTTTCGCTTTTGGTGGCAGCGGCTTTTTTGGTGGGTTTTATTATGTTGCTACCTTCTTATTTTTTGGTTTCTGCTTATTTTTCTGATACATCTTTAAGTAATTTATCTTTTGGTTTGAAGAACGATGAAGCAGTTAGAAAAACTGTAAATTTACCTGAAGAAATAAATTTAAAATTAAACTTGTTTCAATCAAGTACTAACGGTTTGCCGGTGGTTGAATATTTTTCAAAAATTATTGAGTCTCTGCCGATTGGAGTGAGACTCAATTCATTATCTTTTACTAGAGATCAAAATTATAATGGTCAGACTGGCACAGTCGTTTTGCTTGGCGGAATATCTACGAACAGAGATTCTTTGATATCGTTTTTAAACCTACTTAAAAAAACAAACCCTCAATTTATCGTCGATGTACCAGTTTCAAGTTTGACTAAAGACAAAAATTTACCATTCTCTATGAATATTTTTATCAAAAATGAATAATTGGATTCCAAAAAATAAAACTGTGAAATTTGTACAGGCTTTTGCTTTGTTTGTTGTTGCACTTTATTTTGTAGGTTTGTTTTTTGTGCTCAGTGAAGCAAAAAAAGTAGAGAGTTTTTATGGAGATTCCAAATCCGAAACATTTAAGGAAGAAAGGCTTTTGGCAATTAAAGTATTGGCAGAAGCCAATAAAGAGCCAATTCAAGCTTTGAGAGATTTTTTCATTCAAAAAGGTGACGAGGTGAAGTTTATAGAGAGCATAGAAAATGTTGCTCGTAATGCGGGAGTAAAATTTGCGATTACATCGATCGATATCGATACGTCTGGAGCTGATTCTTTTAAAGAAGATGTGAAAGTAAAAATGGAGATAGAAAGTACATGGAAAAATACGGTTTATTTTTTGGATAGGTTAAAGAAAATGCCTTTTGGGGTTTTGATTAAAAATGTCAGTTTAGATACATCATCTTCTGGTGGTTGGTCTGGTTTTGTTGAATTTGTTATTTTTAGAGAAAAATGAAATTTAATCTTTTAAAACTTAAAAAGAAAAGTGTTCCAACTCTCAAGTCTTTAAGAGCAAATATTCTTGATGTTGATTCGTATTGGCTTTTAAGCTTGGGTGTATTTTTTGTGATTTTCTTAGTCGTTACTTTTATTGGTCTAAAACTTTTCTATGCTCAATATTTTGAGAGTTATAAAAAATCAGGATCTGTTGAAAATTATGAAAATCTGATAAATGTAGACAAACTAAAAAATGCTATTGAAAAAAGAAATGTTTATATAAACAAAGAAATTTCTTTGCCTAGAGATCCGTCGATGTAAATTTGTGCTCCCGGCAGGAATCGGACCTACATCAAAGCCTTAGAAGAGCTTTGTTCTATCCATTGAACTACGGGAGCGTGGTGCGCGGTGAGGGACTTGAACCCACGACCTTCTCAGTGTAAATGAGTTGCTCTACCAACTGAGCTAACCGCGCAGAAATAATATACCATAATATGTTTTTATGGCATAGTTAAGGTTATGGAAATAAATACCTTATATGAAGACCAATACATCTTAGCCTTGGATAAACCATCGGGTCTTTTGGTGCATAGTGACGGCCGAAGAACAGAAGAAACTTTGGTGGATTGGATAAACTCAAATTACCCTGACTTGAAAGAAGTAGGGGAAGAGCAGATTTTACAAAATAATGAAATTATAAAACGACCAGGAATAGTGCATCGCCTCGATAAAGACACTAGTGGAGTGATCTTGGTGGCCAAAACCAAAGAGTCGCATGCTTTTTTGAAAGAACAATTTCAAAATAGAGAAGTCCAAAAAATTTATAATGCTGTGGTTTGGGGTAATTTTTCGGAAGATAAAATGGAGGGGGTTATAAATAAACCAATCGGTAGAAGTGCCAGTGATTTCAGGAAATGGTCGGCCGAACATGGTGCCAAAGGGGAATTGCGAGAAGCGGTGACAGAATATAAAGTGCTTGCTCAAACAAATAACGCCCCCGCGCTACGCGTCGACCCCTCTTATATTAAGAGGGGTAAAGAAGGAAAAGAGGTAGAAGAGTTTGCCTATTTAGAAGTTAAACCCAAAACCGGTCGCACCCACCAGATCAGGGTACATCTGAAATCAATCTCACATCCGGTGCTTTGCGATAAACTTTACGGAAAAAATAACCCCCCTAACCCCCCTTACATTAAGGGGGGAACTGAAGAGGCAAACTTAGGGTTTGAACGATTGGCTTTGCATGCTTTTTCTATAAAACTAGAATTACCTGACCACACTCAGTTGACGGTAGAATCACCTTTACCTTTAGAGTTTGAAAACGCTCTTTCAAAATTGAAAAATGGCGGAAAACTGGTAAGATAAGTTTATGGCAGAAGAAAATAAAAATACTAAGGAAATAACGGGCAAAGCAAAAATCGCTGAAAGAGAAGAAGAAATTCTCAAATTTTGGCAAGACAATAAAATATTTGAAAAATCACTTGAAAAACCATCACCAAAAGGTGAGTTTGTTTTTTATGATGGGCCGCCTTTTGCTACTGGCTTGCCTCATTATGGGCATTTGTTGGGCTCCACTGCCAAAGATCTTTTTCCTCGTTATAAAACCATGAAGGGCTACCACGTCCGCCGAGTTTGGGGTTGGGATTGCCATGGTCTACCCGTAGAAAATATTGTAGAAAAAAAACTTGGTCTAAAACACAAAAAAGATATCGAGACTTTAGGTATAGGGAAATTTAACCAAGAATGTCGGTCCCAAGTTTTAACTTATGTTAATGATTGGAAAAAATATATTGATCGACTTGGTCGTTGGGTAGATTTTGATAATTCCTATAAGACTATGGACACCAACTATACTGAAAGTGTTTGGTGGGCTTTATCTCAAATTCACAAAAAGGGAATGCTCTACGAAGGACGAAAAGTTTTACTTTATTGTCCACGTTGCGAAACTCCACTCGCTCGAGCCGAGATTGCTATGGATAATTCTTATAAAGACGTGACTGAAGAGGCGGTAATTCTTGAATTTAAAATAAAAAATCCTGATAAGAATAATTTGCCAAAAAATATTTCTATATTGGCGTGGACTACTACCCCATGGACTTTGCCGGCCAATGTAGCTTTGGCGGTTGGTCCAGAAATTGATTATGTTTTGATTGAAAAAAAGGATATGGGAGTGGGTGATTTGGTGCATTTTATATTGGCGAAGAGTAGGTTGGAGGCAGTTTTTGGGGACGATGAATATAAAATAATTAAAGAAATGAAAGGGGAGAGTCTAGTCGGTTTGGAGTACGAGCCGCTGTATGATTTGCCGGCAGTTAGAGCTACCAACAAAAAAGCATGGCTTGTTGTGCCGGCTGACTTCGTGACGACTGAAGATGGTACAGGAGTGGTTCATACCGCAGTTATTTATGGTGAAGACGATTATCAACTCGGTTTGAAAAATGATTTGCCGATGGTGCCCCTACTTCTACCTAATGGTAATTTCAATAATGATGCTCCAGAATTTGTACGCGGGGTTTATATAAAAAAAGCCGAGAGTTTAATAAAAGAAGACTTACAAAACCGTGGGCTTTTGTTTGCTAAAGCGCCAAATACTCACTCTTACCCTCATTGTTATCGTTGTGGTACACCGCTAATTTATAACGCTCTTTCAAGTTGGTTTATTGATGTGCAAAAAATAAAAAATGAGATGCTTTCAAAAAATGAAAATATAAATTGGGTGCCAGAGCATTTAAAACATGGCCGATTTCAAAGCATTATGGAAAGCGCACCAGATTGGACTATTAGTCGAAATCGATTTTGGGCCTCGCCTTTACCTATTTGGAGAAATGAAAAAACTAAGGAAATAAAAGTCATTGGTTCAGTTGCCGAACTCAAAAAATACACCAAAAAATCTGGTAACAAATATTTCACTATGCGACACGGCGAAGCTGAACAAAATATTGGAGATTTGATAAATACTGATCCAAAAAACATTTATCATTTGACGACGGAAGGCAAAAAACAAGTCAGTATGTCTAGTTTAGATATAAAAAATAAAAAAATTGATTTGATAATCACTTCACCTTTCACCAGATGTTTGGAGACGACCGAAATTGTCAGAGAAACTTTAGGATTAAAAGCAGAAGCTGTTGTGATAGATGAAATGCTGGGAGAATTCAAAAAAGGCCCAAATTTTGAAGGCAAAAAATGGGATGAGTATTGGAAATTGTTTGCCAACACCAAAGAAAGATTTGAAAAATCTCCCGATGGTGGTGAAAACTTGCTCGATCTCAACAAAAGAGTTGGAAGTTTCTTGTATGATTTAGAAAATAAATATGCAGGTAAAAATATTCTTTTGGTGAGTCATGATGGTCCGATCGCTGCTATGCATATGGTGGCTCAGGGGGCGGACTTAAAAAAATCGATTGAGATCAAAGAAAAAAATTTATACAAATCTGGCTTTGCTGAATTTGGTGAGCTTGATTTTGTACCTTTGCCTCACAATGAAAATTATGAGTTAGATTTGCATCGGCCTTATATTGATGAAATTGAATTAGCGGATGAGGACGGGTTCAATTTGAAGAGAATACCAGAAGTAATAGATTGTTGGGTTGAATCAGGCTCTATGCCATTTTCCGAATGGCACTATCCTTTTGAAAACAAAGAAAATTTTGAAGCTCGTTTTCCTGGAGATTTTATAGCTGAATATATAGCTCAGACTCGGACTTGGTTTTATTATATGCATGTTATATCGACAGCTCTTTTTAAGAGTGAATCTTTTAAAAATGTGGTAACCACTGGCACTATCTTAGCGGCAGATGGTGAAAAAATGAGCAAGTCCAAAAACAACTACACCGACCCTTTGATTATTATTGATAAGTATGGAGCTGATGCTTTGCGGTTTTATATGATGACTTCAGTAGTGATGCAGGCTGAGGATTTAAATTTCAAAGATGAAAATGTTAAAGAAATATATCAAAGAATGATAAATATTTTGCTCAATGTGGTTTCTTTTTATTCTTCTTATAAGACAGATTTTGTGGAGTTCAAAAAATCAGATAATATTTTAGATAAATGGATTTTAATTAGATTAAAAGAATTACATACTGAAGTAACTGAAGGTTTGGAGCAATACAATACTTTAAAATCGGGCCGACCAGTGCGAAGTTTTATTGACGATTTATCAACTTGGTATTTGCGTAGATCAAGAGATCGATTTAAATCTGAAACCGAGAAAGAAAGAAAAATGGTTTCTGAAACTATGCATTTCGTTTTACTTGAACTTTCTAAAATAATAGCTCCGATAATGCCGTTTTTGGCGGAGGATATTTTTCAATCGCTAAAAATAAAGTCTAGTCAACAGAGCGTACATTTGGAAAATTGGTCTGATTTGAATGAAATAAAAATTGATAATGAGATTTTACAAAATATGGCCGAGGTCAGGAGTGTCGTGTCCTTGGCTTTAGAAAAAAGGATGACTGCCAATATAAAAGTGAGACAACCGCTTAGTAAATTGAAAATTAAAGATTTAAAATTGAAAGATAAAGAAGAATATCTAGATTTGATCAAAGACGAGATAAATATCAAAGAAATAATTTTTGATGAAAACTTAGAACAAGAATTAGAACTCGATACTGAGATCACTCCAGAATTGCAAAAAGAGGGGAATGCCAGAGGATTCATCAGAGCTATCCAAGAACTCAGGAAAAATAAAAATTTGGTACCGAGTGACACGGTGGAACTTTTGGTTGAAACCGATGGTACAGGCAAAGAATTTTTGAATTCAATGGCTTCTGAAATCAAAAAACCAACCAATGTAAGCAATTTTGTTTTTGAAAATAATGACGGTGAACAAATAGAGATAGAAAATATGACTTTTAAAATATGTATCCAGTAGTAGAAAATGACATCAAAAATGTACTGAGCAGTATAGGGTCTATGAAAAAATTTAAATTTAATAATTATTTTAATAAAAAAGTGGTCAGCTCTTTTTAGAGCAATGTCATTTTTCACTACTGGATGTATCACAAACACCACACTAAAGGCATCGTAGTTTCTAGTCGCGCTGAGGGCGATAGTAATAAATTAGTAAATGTATTTACTGAAAATTTTGGCCTTATAAATGCCAAGGTGCAAGGGGCTAGGAATTTACATTCCAAATTGCGAGGTGGTTGCCAAGATTTTTCATTGGGGGAGTTTTCTTTGATTCATGGTAAAACCGGTTGGAAAGTGGTAAGTAGTAGGTCTGAAAAAAATTTGTTTGAAGTATTCAAAAATTCTCCAGAAAAGTTGAAGATGGTTGGTAATATTTTAAATCTGGTTAAAAAGTTGGTTTCTGAAGAGTCTTATATTTCCCTTGCCACGACGAAGCTTGAGGCGAAGTCGGGAGTTTTTAATATTGTTTGCAATTTTTTTAATTTTTTAGAAAAAGCCAAATCACAAGATATAGTTTTGGCAGAATGTTTAACCCTGCTTCGCATTTTGCATGTTTTGGGTTATATGAGACATGACCCAGAACTTTCTGTGCCGATATCATCGTCAGAGATAACTATCGAATCACTAGAAGCGATCTCTCCCAAGAGGTCAAGGATGATCGCTCTCATAAATGAATCCCTCAAAGCTAATTAATTTTTCATGGTATAATATTCAAATGGAATATGGAGATGAAAAAAGAGAAAAATTGGATCGACTAGAAAGGAAGCTCTATTCTAGGAACGCTCCAGATATTATTGATAAAGGGCGATCTGATTTGAGTGTTGAAAAAAAAGAAGAATTTAACAATACAGAAGATTCCGAAATAAAAGAAAATTGGCAAGATCAAAAAGCGGGTAGTTTTGATGAGTTAACTTCTAAAATATCAAATATGGCTCAAAAAAAACATAATTTCGTAAATAAAATTTTCATGGCATCGGTTTTGTTTTTTGTTTTGGCAGCGGGAGTGGCGGCTTTCGTCTTTTTTGGTGGTATGAATTCGGTTTCTTCAAAAAATGTGGACATAAAAGTAGTCGGGCCACTTCAGGTGGGGGGAGGGCAAGAAGTTTCTTTGGATATCAATATTGTAAACAATAACAATGTGGACCTGGACTCAGCTTCTTTGTTTATTGAATATGCTACTGGCACTCGATCCTCGGTAGATCTTTCCAAAGAACTCAGTCAAGAAAGATTTGATTTAGGAGTCATAAAAAAAGGAGAAAGCTATAGCAAAAATATAAAATTAGTTTTTTTTGGAGAAAAAGGTAGCTCCAAACAAATTAAAATTTCTTTGGAATATCGAGTAGCCAACTCCAGTGCTCTTTTTTATAAAGAAAAAGTCCACGAATTATCTATCAGCTCCGCTCCCATAATCGTCACTGCTACTTACCCTAAAGAGGTCAATTCCAATCAAGAAATTTCTTTGGACGTCGAAGTTGCTTCAAATTCCAAAGATCAAGTTGGTGATCTCTTAGTCAGTTTGGAATATCCTTTTGGTTTTGTATTTAAAGATTCGACACCCAAAGCTTCTTTTGGTAATAATGTTTGGAAATTTTCTCAACTTAATTCTGGCGAAAAGAAAAACATCGTAGTGAGGGGTAGTGTCATAGGTCAAGACAACGAAGAAAAAGTTTTCAAAATAAATACCGGTACAGCGAGTGTAGATGACGAAAGGATAATAGCGGTACCTTTTTCTCAACTTATGGAATCTGTTTTGGTCAAAAAATCTTTCATAGGTTTGGATGTGTTCATTGAAGGTAAGGAAGGGGATTATGCCGCCAAAGGAGATGGCCAGGTGGCCACTGAATTTGTCGTAATCAATAATTTACCTTCAAGATTGTTTGACGTGTCGGCAGAAGCCACTTTGACTGGTGGAGCGTTTAGCCCAGCAGGAGTTTTTGCTGGTAATACCGGATTTTTCCAATCATTCAATAATACTATTTTGTGGGACAAAAGGTCAGTCTCAGAATTTGCTGACATGAGCCCTGGATCTGAAAAAAGTTTATCTTTTCGTTTGGTCCCTCTTTTGTATGCGGATATAGCCAAAGGAGTTAAACCAGAAATACAAATGACTATAAAAATAAAAGGCGAAAGAGTATCCGAATCTGGTTCGACTGAGACGGTATCCGTCACTGAAGTTAGAAAAATTGTTTTGACCACTAATATTAATTTTTCTTCAAAAATAACAAGATCTGTCGGTAGTATTGAAAATTCTGGACCAATCCCACCAAAAGCTGATGTGCCGACTACTTATACAGTAGTGTGGAGTGTCGGTAATTCGTTCAATCAAGTCAGTAATGCCGAGGTCAGAGCCACTCTGCCTTCGTATGTAAAGTGGACCAATTTGAGCAGTCCAAGCAGTGAAATAATTTCTTTTAATAAAGTGACCAACGAAGTGGTTTGGAATATAGGATCAATTCTGCCAAATACTGGTTTTGGCTCACCCAAAAAGGAGGTGTATTTCCAACTAGAATTCTTGCCAAGTATAAGTCAGGTAGGTCAAACCCCAAATCTTTTGGGTGGGGCTACTTTTTCTGGTATTGATAAAATCACTGGTTTAAAAATTGAATCCAAAACCAACCCAGGTACTATCAGCTTCTTTGGAGACCCTACTTTCAAAGTAGGAGATGACAAGGTGGTGGAGTAACTCCACCAAAACTCTTATTTTAAGCCGTATTTACAATTTTTGCTTGACAAAGTAGGGTGTTTGGGTGTATAATTTAGGTAGAGTGCAGGAAGGTGAAAACCAAATAAAAACCTGTACAGAAATTTGAAAGGAAACTGACCATGAATAATATGCTCAGTGAAGCGCTCCAGCAGTTCGTTGGACTGCTTAACCAACTGATGAAAAACTTGCTCGGCAACGACGCCGAACTGTGGGGAAACGAATTGAAAAAGTTCCTCCGCAAGGAGCCGTGTTGGGTGAAGGTGGAGAAAGCGGTGGCATCAATCCTCCGCTCCATCTCCGCCAGTGTCACCATCTCCGCCACCACCGGCACCAAAACCATCACTTCCGCCAAGGAAGTGTTCACTGGGTACCTTGACCCCGACTTCAAAAACTGGGGTCTCGATGTCCCCGAAGAAGCAAAACCAGAAACTCCCGTCCAAGTCTACGAGATGTTCCAAGACGGAGACTTCAAAACCATCTTCAGTAGTCTCGGACGGAGTTTGGATGATCTCTGCCTCACCCAGGAGCAGATCATCGCTTTTGTGTGCGACCACAAGCAGTGGCTTCGCACTGGTGGTTACTCCACCTTCTTTTTATTCAAGGTGGCGGGTGAGTTCTTCGTTGCTTTCGTGGGCCTGAGCACTGACGGTGGGCCGGGCGTGGGCGTCGGTCGCGTCTCGAGCGCCGGCGTGTGGCGTGGCGGCTTTCGTCGTCGCATTGTCCTTCCGCAACTGACCCTTGAGTCCTAAGGTTTGATCCTTTGACTCTTAATCCCTCAGACCCTTTCCCAATTGTGGGCGGGTTTGGGGGATTTTTGTTATACTAAACTTGCAATATGCAAGCGCCGCGGTTATGGCTTCGGTGCCATGGTTGTATAAAAGTATATTTGAGAATTTTGTCGGATACGTCTTACAAAAGAGTGGATATATTTTTATAAACAAAAAATAATTAGTTGGTGCTATAAATTAGTGGACTTTTATGTCCCGAATAATATTCAACTTGTCATGGTTTGATGGGTGGTGCAACGGAAGATTTATAGCACAAGTTCTTCGTTGCTAACGTGAACCTGAACACTGACGGTAGGCCGAACGTGAACGTCAATCGCTTCTCGAACGCCAACGTGTGGAATGGCGACAATCGTCATCGCATTGTCCTTCCGAAACTAATCATTTCTCCCGTCATTATTTTGACGGGAGTTTTGCTTCAAGTCCTTTTTTCCAACCACCAAGTTGTCGCCCGATTTCCTCCAAGTTTTGAGACAGTTCAATGTGTTGATCTGTGGAAATCAATTTATTCTCCCAAGCTAGTTGTATAAAAAATTTTAAAATATCTAGTTTAGATATAGCTTTACCGAGCATCAGTATTTTAGGTTCTAGAGGTAAATATGCGGAATAAAAAGTTAACTCTAATACAAAAAGAAAAATATTTTCAATCTTTTGTCCTATACCAAGCCGTTCAACTCTTGGGAAATCTCTATGCAGTTTTTGCCAAAGGGTTTAGTATTTTTTTTTTTTGGGGATTAATTTTGGTAATTCTTGGGGGGGGGGGGTAGAATTGGTTTGCATATGAAAAATTTAATTAAAATTGATTACCAAAACATTATATCAGTTAAAAATCTTTATGACGCTTGGCAGGAATTTTTACCAGGTAAGAAAAACAAAAAAGATGTGGCTGAGTTTGCGCTCAATCTTTCACATAATATATCAGAGCTTCACTTTGATTTAACGAACAAATCATACAAACACGGTGGATATTTTGCTTTTTCCATAAACGATCCAAAACCTCGCAATATTCACAAAGCTACAGTTCGAGACAGACTTTTGCATCACGCTGTCTACAGAATTTTGTATTCATATTTTGATCGATTATTCGTTTTTGATTCTTTTTCTTGCCGAAATTTCAAAGGTACACACAAAGCCTTAAATCGTTTTAGAGATTTTGGTAAGAAAGTATCAAAAAACAACACAAAAACTTGTTGGGTTTTAAAAGGTGATGTTAAGAAGTGTTTTGCCAGTATTGGTCACGAAATACTGATTAAAATCTTGAAAGAATATATAAAAGATGAAAATATAATTTGGCTTTTGGAAAAAGTAGTTTCAAGTTTCAATACAAAAAATAAAATTGAGGTTGGTTTGCCACTGGGTAATTTAACATCCCAACTTTTTATAAATGTGTACTTAAACAAATTTGATCAATTTATTAAACACAAGTTAAAAATCAAACATTATATTAGATACGCAGATGATTTTGTTATTTTAGATACAGATCAAGATTATATTTTGGAACTAGTACCAAAAATTGCAGATTTCCTAAAAGAAGAATTGAATTTAACTCTTCATTCAGACAAACTTTTTGTTAAAACCCTATATTCGGGAGTTGATTTTTTGGGTTGGGTACATTTTCCAAATCACCGAGTATTGCGAACTGCAACTAAAAAGAAAATGTTTAGGAATATAAATTCAAAAGAAGGAAAACAAAGAGAAAATACAGTAGCTTCGTATTTGGGGATGTTAGGATGGGGGAGTGGGTGGAAGTTGTGGGAGCAAATTAAAAAAATTTGAGGGTGACCCTTTGGGGCAAAATCCTCAAGGGTCACCCTCTGGAAAACGAAAGGAAAGTGAGTTATTATAGAATTATGGCAAAAGAAGAAAATCAAATGGATAAAATAATTTCGCTTTGCAAAAGGCGAGGTTTTGTCTTTCAAGGTTCTGAGATTTATGGTGGGCTAGCCGGAGTTTTTGATTTTGGTCCACGCGGAGTTGAGCTTTTAAATAATTTGAAAAGGGCATGGTGGAACGCCAACGTATATCAAAAAGATAATTATTATGGTCTTGACGCGGGCATGTTTAAACATCCTAAAGTGTGGGATGCGAGTGGGCATACCACCGGATTTTCTGATCCATTGGCAGAATGTAAAAAATGCAATACCCGTATCCGAGTTGATAAAGTTTTGAATGCAATCGGCGTCAGTGCTGATGAAAAAATGGATGAGGCAAAACTCAATGAAGTTTTTGATGAAAATAGAGATAAAATAGTTTGTGAAAAGTGTGGGGCTAAGGATTTTTCTAAAGTTAAAAAGTTTAATCTTTTGGTCAAAAGTAATCTAGGGGACTTCACTTCTGAAGGTGCTGAGCCGGTTTATCTACCAGGGGAGGCTTGTCAGGGTATTTATCTTGATTACAAAAATATCGTGGACTCGATGCATCCCAAAATCCCGTTTGGTATTTCACAGATCGGTAAGGCTTTTCGAAACGAAATTTCTCCTCGCAATTTTCTTTTTAGAGTGCGCGAGTTTGAACAAGCTGATACTCAATTTTTTATCAAACCAAACGAAAACAAAGAAGCCTACGAAAAAATCAAGCAAGAGCGCTTTGACTGGTATCTTTCAATGGGTATTCGTGAAGAAAATTTGCGTTGGCATCAACATGAAAATCTAGTTTTTTACGCCAAAGACGCATGGGATATAGAATACAATTTCCCATCTTTAGGCTTCGATGAATTAGAAGGTGTTCATGATCGGACGGATTATGATTTGAGCCAGCATATGAAATTTTCGGGGACCGATCTTAATTATGTTGACCAAGAAACAGGAGAAAAATATATACCTTGGATATTGGAGACCTCGGTTGGTATGGGCCGTATGTTCACGGCATTTTTGGCAGATGCGTATAGAGAAGATGAATTAGGGGGAGAAAAGAGGGTTTATTTGGCGCTCAAACCAGAGCTCGCTCCGGTCAAAGTGGCCGTATTTCCGCTTCTCAAAAATAAACCAGAGCTTGTTGCGAAAGCTCGAGAAATTTTCCAAAACCTTAGGAAAGAATTTGGAGCAGTTGAATTTGATGACAATGGAAATATTGGAAAGAGATACCGAAGACAAGATGAGATTGGTACACCTTTTTGTGTGACTATTGATTTTGATACTATTGAAAAAGAAGGCGGAGTGACTGTACGCGAACGTGACAGTGGTGAACAAGAAAGGGTGGCTGAAAAAGATTTGCTTTCTTTCCTCAAACAAAAAATGTTATAATGTAGATTATGGCAATTCACTCAAGTGATAAAATAATCCAAATCAGTTCCAGTACCATTGTAAAAGCGGTGCTTATCGTTTTGGGTTTTTTGGCTTTTTATTATTTGCGAGATGTTGTGTTGGTGGTTTTGTTGGCTATCATTATCGCTTCTGCTACCGAACCGGGTACACAATGGTTTTTGCGTAGGGGAGTGCCGAGGATTTTGGCAGTGTTGCTTATGTATTCGGCCGCCGTGGCTATGCTTGTAGTGATGTTTTACTTTTTATTTTTACCTTTACTCAATCAGTCGGCTGGTTTCCTTTCCACTTTGCCCAGATATTTGGGTGAATTACAAGTTTGGAATCCACTCCAAAATAATGAGCTTTTATCTTCAAATTCAGCTATTTCAGGATTTTCCAAAAATTTCTCTTTGTCTCAAATTGTAGAACAAATCAATAGCGCTGTCTCAAGTTATTCCGAAGGGTTTTTCTCTACGGCCAGCATGATTTTTGGTGGTATTTTAAGTTTCCTCATGGTTATAGTTTTGTCTTTTTACTTATCGGTGGAGTCGGATGGGGTTTCCAATTTTTTGCGTATTGTGACTCCAGCCAAAAATGAAAAATATGTTTTAGATTTGTGGAAAAGATCGCAACATAAAATCGGCCTTTGGATGCAAGGTCAGGTGGTTTTGGCTGTTATCATAGCTATGTTGGTATTTTTGGGTCTGACTTTATTGCAAGTAGAAAATGCTCTACTTTTGGCCGTGCTTGCCGGTATGTTTGAAATCATCCCACTTTTTGGTCCGATATTGGCGGCTATTCCGGCGGTTACTTTGTCTTTGGTGACGGGCGGTATGACTTCGGCACTTTTGGTGGTTGGTCTTTATATTATTATCCACCAGTTTGAAAACCAACTCATTTATCCGCTGGTAGTAAGTAAGATTGTGGGTGTGCCACCAATTGTTTCTATTTTGGCCTTGGTTGTGGGTTATAAGCTGGCTGGCTTTGTGGGACTTTTGATTTCAGTGCCGATGACCACGATGCTCATAGAATTTTTAAATGATATATCGGCCAATAAAGTAGTCGAAGCCGAGCGCTTGCGTAATACCACTCTAAAATAGTATCTTTTGTTTGTGTCTAAAATATTTTACATAACTACTACTTTGCCTTACGTCAACTCCAATCCCCACATTGGGCATGCTTTGGAGTTCATAAGAGCTGACGTTATCGCGAGGGCAAAAGCCTTACAAGGTTTCGAAGTGTTTTTTAATACCGGCACTGATGAACATGGTCAAAAAATTTATCAAAATGCATTGGAGGCTGGCAAGACTCCACAAGAATATGTAGATGTCTATGCAGAAAAGTTCCGAGGATTATTGAATTTGCTCCAGATCTCGCCAGATGTGCATTTCATACGTACTACCGACGAGCATCACATAAAAACCGCGCAAGAATTTTGGAAAATTTGTGATCAAAATGGTTTTATATACAAAAAATCTTATCAAATAAAATACTGCGTAGGTTGTGAGTTAGAAAAAACTGACTCTGAATTGGTAGAGGGTAAATGCCCGGTCCATCCCAATCTTGAAATAGAATATCGCGAAGAAGAAAATTATTTTTTCAAATTTTCGGCTTTTCAAAAACCACTTTTGGATTTGTATAAAAAACAACCAAATTTTGTAGTGCCAGATTTCCGCCAAAATGAAATCAAGATATTCGTAGAAAGGGGATTGGAAGATTTTTCTATTTCTCGGTTAAAAACCAAGATGCCTTGGGGTATACCAGTGCCAAAAGACCCAGATCAAGTGATGTATGTTTGGTTTGATGCTTTGGTTAATTATATTTCTACTTTGGGCTGGCCCCAAAACAAAGAGCAATTTGAAAAATTTTGGGTTAATGGCAGACCTACTCAGTATTGCGGTAAAGATAATTTGCGTATGCAATCAGCTATGTGGCAAGCTATGCTTTTGGCGGCCGATCTCCCACATTCCCATCAGATAGTGATTGACGGATTTTTGACAGGTGAAGGTGGTATGAAAATGTCCAAATCTTTGGGTAATACCGTCGATCCTTATGAAGTAGTAGAAAATTATGGAGCCGAAGCTTTGCGTTATTTTGTCTGTGGGGAAGTCTCGATGTTTGAAGATAGTCCGGTCTCTATGGATTTGATCAAACAAGTTTACAACGCTAAGTTGGCTAATGGTTTAGGCAATCTCACTTCGCGTATTATGAAAATGGCCAAAGATAATTTGGCAAAAACTCCAGAAATTCCTGAAAAAAGTATCCCTCAAGAATTTTTTGAATATTTAGATAAATTTGAAATAAATAAAGCTTGCGAATTGATTTGGTCTGAAGTTTCTGAAATGGACAAATTTATTCAAGACAATCAGCCCTTTAAGGTGGTAAAAGTAGATAAAGCCAAGGGTCAAGAAATGATTGAGAGTCTGGTAGTGAGACTTTATTCGGTCGCTCGTATGCTCAATCCTATTTTGCCAGAGACTTCTAAAAAAATTAAAGAACTCATAAAACAAAACCAAACTCCCGAAAATCCGCTTTTTGTAAGGAAAGATTGAATGAAATACATAGATATACATTGTCATTTGGACTCAAAAGATTTTGAATCTGATAGAGAGGCTATTTTGACGCGGATGAAAGAGTCTGGAGTGGGAGCGATCACTATCGGTACAGATTTGGAAAATTCTAAAAAAGCAGTAGAGATAGCCGAAGCTAATCAAAATATTTGGGCGACCATCGGTGTGCACCCAGATCATATAACCTCACCCCGTTCCGCTGTGCGGAACGACCCTCTCCTAGAAGCAGGAGAGGGTAAGAATGAAGCCCTTCCCCTGCATCTAGGGGAAGGGCGATCCCACGAAGTGGGATGGGATGAGGTTGAATTTGAAGAATTAGTCAAAAGTCCAAAAGTGGTGGCTATAGGGGAATGCGGGTTGGATTACTTTGAGCACCGAAGCCTTGGCGAAGGTAGCTTAGTCCAAGAAGAAAAAAACAAGCAAAAAGAATTATTTATAGAGCAAATTGAATTTGCTTTAAAACACGACAAGCCTCTGATGCTCCACGTGAGACCTGCCCGCCTCGCGAGCGAGAGCGTTGCGGGCGGGGATGCGTATGATGATGCTTTGGATATTTTGGAAAGTTATCATAAAACTTATGGAGAAAAATTGAGAGGGGATGTACATTTTTTTGCTGGGGATGTGACAGTGGCCAAAAGATTTTTGGATTTGGATTTTGCTATGTCTTTCACGGGAGTTGTTACATTTTTACCTCGCCGAAGCTCTGCGAAGGAGGGTACACATGATTATGATGAGGTTATCAAATACATTCCTCAAGATTTGATTATGTCTGAAACTGATGCGCCTTGGGTGGCACCAGTGCCTTTCCGAGGCAAGAGGAACGAACCGGTGTATGTGATTGAGGTGATTAAAAAGTTGGCTGAAATCAGGGGGGAAAGTTTTGAAGATTTAAATAGTGCAATTTTAAATAATGCCAAAAGAGTTTTTGGGATTGCTTTTTGAGTTCTATTGTGTTAAATTGCTTATCTCAGACCCGAGGTGACCATTATTATAAAACATCTCTGTCCCTTCCGAGGGAAGCCGTCTGAGATTAAAATATGAACGAAAAAAACGAAGAAAATGATAATTTGGTCTACGAAGTAGCCTATCATTTTTTACCAACCGTCGAAGAGTCAGAAATATTAACCGAAGCTTCAAAAATAAAGTCTATTATTGAAGAAAACGAGGGATTGATCATCTCCGAAGAAGTGCCAAAACTTTTGGTGTTGGCTTATGATATTTCCAAAAATATCAATTCTAAAGGTCAAAAATTTAGCAAAGCGTATTTTGGTTGGGTGAAATTTGAAGTAGAACCGGTAAAAGTATTGGATATAAAAAACAAAATTGAAAGCCTCCCAAATGTTTTGAGATCTTTAATTGTTAAAACGGTCAAAGAAAATACCATGAGTGTTTCCAAGATTCCAACTTACAAAAAAGAAACTCCAAAGGAAGAAAAAGGAGAAGAATATGTTGAAAAACCAAAAGCGACAGAAGCAGAACTTGATAAAAGCATCGATGAGCTCGTCACCGATCAAACTTTATAAGAATAATATAAATCTATGTATATAAATAAGGTTATTCTTTACGGAAACTTGACTCGAGATCCAGAATTAAAGGCTTTGCCTTCTGGTTCGCAAGTATGTGAATTTGGATTAGCTACCAACCGAGTTTGGAAAGACAAAAACGGTAGCAGACAAGAATCAACTGACTATCACAATATCGTGGTTTTTGGTAAACAAGGTGAACTTATCAAGCAATACTTGCACAAAGGTAGCGGAGTATTTTTGGAAGGCCGTATTCAAACCAGAAGCTGGGATGCCCAAGATGGTACCAAGAGATACAGGACTGAAATCGTAGCCGACAAAATGCAATTTGGCCCAAAGAGTGGCGGGACTACTGGTGGCACTTATGAACCAAAAGAGACTTCAGATAAATCAAAAGGTAAAGAAACTGAAGCTCCAGCGATAGAATATCCAGAAGAAGAAATTAATTCTGAAGATATCCCTTTTTAAAAATTAAATAATAAATATTATGACAACTAAACAAAATTGTTACTTCAAACAAAACGGCATCAAGTACGTGGATTACAAAGATACTGAACTTTTGAAAAAGTTTATAAACCCTCATGCTCGTATGCTTTCCAAGAAAAAAACTGGAGTATCTACTGAATTCCAAAAGAAATTGGCTGTAGCTATCAAACGCGCTCGCTTCATGGCTCTATTGCCTTACTTGAGCAGATAATAAAAAATAAAATAGTTCTCTCGCTTAGCCGTCGCATAATTTCTGCTGAAATTTGCTATGCTCGGCACGTTTGCCTACGCATAGGCACGTTCGAGAACTATTTTATTTTTAGGATAGGGTGGAGTTAAACTCTTGACACGTATTCGCCAGTTTCAGAATTCACGACGATAGTGTCTCCTTCAGCTATGAAAAGGGGAGCGTTGACTGAAGCGCCGGTTTCTACTTTGACGACTTTGTTTCCGCCTTGAGCGGTGTTGCCTCGCATATTGGGTGGAGCTTCTACTACTTTGAGTTCTACTTTGATAGGTAATTTCACGCCAATAATCTTTTCATCAAAAACCATAGCTTTGGCGATAGCATCTTTTTTCAAAAATTTAACACCTTGGCCGATTTGCTCTTCTTTGAGAGTGAATCTTTTGGATGGGTTGCCGTCTTCATGGAACCAGTATTCGCCTTTGGTTTCGTAAATAAATCTAATATCTTTGTAATCAATATCTGCTTCTTCTACTTTTTCTGATACGTGAAAAGAGTTTTCGGTCACTCGGCCAGAAATCAGATTGCGCAATTTGGTGGCGTTGACTGGTTTCCTCTGTTGTTTGCGGAAAACGTGAGAAGCGATAACTTCCCAAGGTTCATTATCAAATATGATCACTTTTCCAAGTGTAATTTCGTTGTATTCCAACATATATTAAGAGGCTATCACACAGAAAACAAAAAAACAAATTTTATTCCTCTGGTGATTCTTCAGCTTCTTCTTTGACTGTTGCGACGGGGCTAGTGTCTTCATGGAGTCGTTTGCGGATGAGTTTGAGGATTTCTTCAGCTATTTTTTTATTTTCTTTGGCTTTGAGGAATTGGCGAGTGGCGTCGTAACCTCGACCAAGCTTCACTTCATCTTTGGCAGTAGCGCCGATAGGTAAGTAACCGTAGCTCGTGCCAGATTTTTTAATAATTCCCATTTTTTCACCCAAAGCGATCATCTCACCTTCTTTGGAAATACCTTCGTTGTACATCAAGTCGAATTCGGTTTGTTTGAAAGGGGCAGCGACTTTGTTTTTGACCACTTTCACACGGACTCTACCACCCATGATTTCTTCACCTTTTTTGATTTGAGCGATTCGGCGGATATCCAAACGGACCGATGTATAAAATTTCAAAGCTTTACCGCCTGGAGTGGTTTCTGGGTTACCAAACATCACGCCGATTTGCATACGGATTTGGTTGATGAATATCACTACGGTTTTGGATTTGGCGACGATGGCAGTGAGTTTGCGGAGTGCTTGAGACATGAGACGGGCTTGCTTGCCGACGTGGTAAGCGCCCATATCACCTTCGATCTCGTCTTTTGGGGTGAGAGCCGCTACTGAATCGATAACGACTACGTCCAATTTGCCAGAGCGGACCAAAGAATCAACGATATCGAGGGCTTGTTCACCGTTGTCTGGCTGAGAGATGAGTAGTTGATCTACTTTGACTCCCAATCTTTGAGAGTATTCTGGATCCATCGCGTGTTCGGCATCTATGAAAGCGCAGATACCTCCCAATTTTTGAGCCTCAGCGATTATGTGCAAAGAAAGAGTGGTTTTGCCTGAAGATTCTGGTCCAAATATTTCAATGATACGGCCACGGGGGACACCGCCAATACCAAGAGCCGAGTCAAGCCCGATAGATCCGGTAGAAATGCTGTTTATGTCGACGTGTGGTTTTTCTCCAAGCATCATTATGGAGTCGTCACCAAATTTAGTTTTTATTTCTCTCAGAGCATCTTCTATTCCGGAATCAGTTTTGCGCGCTTCTTTTTTTTCTTTTTTTGCCATGTTTGTTTTGTTATTACTCTAATATAGGGGGCGTCGTCGTGCTTTGTTTATAATATATCTTGATGGTTTTGGTTAATTCTTTTTTAAATCGATCTTTGGCCTTGATTTCAATTATATTAGACCCGGGGGAAAGCAGCAATTTTTCTGAAAATACCCCTTCTTTATCAACAAAAATGGGTTTTTCGTTGAGGCTCAAAAAAGCTGTATTTTTGGCTTGACCTTTTATTTCGATATTGTTTTCTGTCGTTTCGGTATTTTCTGCTGGACTAAATATCTCAACTGTTGGGCCGGTTATCAAATTTCTAGCATTAAATATACCGTAAGTTACTAACAATAATACTGAAGCAATAATCAGGAATAGTTTTATATTAAAGCCACTTTCAAATTTATAGCAATTCATTTTCTTTTTCTGGTGTTTCATCCGTTAGAAATCCTGTTTCGCCAGTAGATGATATGCCCTCTGGTTTTATGAGCACATCTCTAGGTTTGGCACCATCGCCACCACCGACTACTCCGTTTTCTTCCAAAATATCCATCAGTCGAGCGGCCCTAGCATAACCGATACGTAATTTCCTTTGTAAATATGAAGTTGAGGCTTTGCCGTCGCGTATGACCGTCTCTCTAGCTTCTTCGTACAAATCATCTTCGTCTTCTCCGCCACCGCCCGAAGTGAGTGATTCAAAAATGATATTTTTGGAATTATCGGCTTCCATATCTATGCCAGTCGGTATCTCGTCTTCATTATTTTTAACTAAAAATTCTACTACCTTTTTAACCTCGTTTTCAGATATGAAGGGGGACTGAAGTCTGATCGGTTTGGACATTTCTCCAGAGCTGTAGAGCATATCACCGGCGCCGAGTAATTTTTCGGCTCCAGCCATATCCAAAATAGTTCGAGAATCAAATTGCGAAGCCACTTGCAAAGCAATACGACCAGGGATGTTGGCTTTGATGAGGCCAGTGATGACGTTGACGCTCGGTCTTTGGGTAGAAAGTATGAGGTGTATGCCAACCGCGCGACTCATCTGGGCGAGGCGTATGATGGCTGATTCCAACTCTCTTGGGTAAGCCTGCATGATGTCTGCCAATTCGTCGATCACTATCACTATGTAAGGCATTATTTCCGGACCGTCTTTGGTTTTGACTGAGAGAGCGGGAGCGAGGATGTTTTTATGGTAAGACTCGATATCTCGCACTTTGTTAGATTCCAAAATATCATAACGGCGATCCATTTCTTTGGCGGCCCATTTCAAAGACATGATCACTTTTTTGGCATCAGTGATGACTGGTGTGAGGAGGTGGGGGATTTTATTGTATTGAGTGAGCTCAACTCTTTTGGGATCAATCATTATAAATTTCAAATTTTCGGGTGAGTTGCGGAAAAGCAAAGAGTTTATCATCACGTGGATAGTCACTGATTTACCGCTACCGGTAGCCCCCGCGATAAGTAAGTGAGGCATCTTGGCGATGTTGGCAAATATAGAGGTCCCAGAGATACTTTTACCTAAAGCGACTGTCAAAGATTTTTCGGTATCAGTATAACCAGCTTGTGATAGGAGTGAGCCGAGTCCGACCATAGTTTTGACTGAGTTAGGGATCTCGATACCCACCAAAGATTTGCCGGGGATAGGGGCTTCGATACGCACAGGGTGGGCAGCGAGGGCTAGTTCCAAATTGTTTTGTAGCCCCAAAATTTTAGAGAGCTTCACCCCTTCGGCTGGTTTCAAAGAGTATCTGGTCACTGATGGGCCGATAGATATTTCATCCATTTCTACGATAATGCCAAAATTTTGCAAAGTTCTCTTGATGATATTGGAGTTAGCTTTGATGTCTCCGACTTCGGGCTTGCCTTTGTCCCTCTCCAAAAGAGACAGTGGTGGGAAAGCGTAAGGTTTGGAAGAGATGCTGTTTTTGCGGATACCAAAGTCATTACTTTCTTCTGTTTGAGCTTGTATTTTTTTGGCCATGACGGGTGCTGGTGGGGGAGTGATTTTGACATTGTTATCAATATTGCCGTCAGTTATTTTGACTTCTTTGGGTTCTACTGTCTCTTCCTCTTCTTCGTCTTTTTTCTTTCTGAAAATATTTAATAAAGAAGATATATTTATAGAAGCATCAAAAATAACCAAGATACTTATGATCATTAAACTTATCAAAATAACTGGAGTAGCATAAACATCAAAGAGTTTGACTAAAGGGGTCTGCAAGATGCTCCCGACCAACCCGCCTTTTTTGATTAAGCCAAACTGAGCAAACAAAAAATCAAGCAATGCTAGAGATGATATAAAAAACAAAGAAGCCCCGATGAATCGAGTGGCGCCAAAAGATCGCTTGATTGATTTAGTGAAAGAAATACCCAAAATGAAACAGACTACGGGCAGTAGGAAATATCCAAAACCAAAAAGTTTAGAAAAAATATTGAAAACTCCAGTACCTACGAAACCCGCTTTATCAAAAGAGGCCAAAATAAAAAATATAGATAAAGCAAAAAATACGATCGCTAATATCCAAGAGACGGTTTCTTCTTTTAATTTTTTTAATCCAAAATCGGTACCGTTATTTTTGTTTTCGGGTTTCTTATTTTTCTTCGCCATACCCAAATAATAACATATACGAAGTAACGAAGGGATTAACAAATTGTTGACATGCAAATGGGATTGACCCCGTAGTAGATTTTGGCATTGTGGCAAAGCCACAGCACGAAGTGCAATGCCAAAATTCACTACGGGGTTGACTTACGATAAAGGACAGAATATCCTTAATTATAAGGTCATAAGTTAGTCTATTGACTTTTAGTGTCTGATAGTATACAATATAAGAGACATTAAGAATGTATAAGACAAATAAAGTCTTATTGACCAATGTCTTATACGATAAAAATCAATTAAAACATGAATGAAATAGTCACAAAAAACAGCGATTTTGTATTTATATATAACAAATCTTATAGATTAGCGGCAGCAGTGTTCATGATATCTAATCTTATAGAACAAGACCAAGAGTTGAAGACCAAGATAAAAAACTTGTCTCTAAACTTAGTTTCCGTGTCTGTTAATTTAAAAGACGTAAATATTCTAGACACCAAAAAATTAATTTTAGATATTGAAAAAAATTCTTTAGAACTTATGTCTATGTTAGACATAGCTTCGGTCTCTGGTTTGATTTCCAAAATGAATGGCAATATCTTGAAAGAAGAATTCCAATCTTTTATTTCAGAGCTCAATAAATTTTCAGATAATTATGAAAATAATAAAAACGTATCTGTAAAAAATCTGTTTACAGAATCTCAATTTATGAGTGCAGAGGGGACTTCTCATAGTTTGAATACTGCAAACGAACCTAAAAGTTTAGTAGAAAATATTAAAACGAATCGATCTGGAATTTTGAGTCCAAATACTTCAGGTGGCACTAATGGACACAAAAGAAAAGATTTGAGGAAAAGCACTGTCCTAGAATTTATTAAAGGACATACGAATGTTAGTATAAAGGACATAGTACCGCATATAAACGGCTGTAGCGAGAAGACTATTCAAAGAGAGCTTATGGTACTTATAAATGAGGGTAAAATAAAGAAAACCGGCGAAAGGAGATGGAGCAAGTATTCTATTATATAGAGTTATCCCATAGTGAATTTTGGCATTGCACTTCGTGCTGTGGCTTTGCCACAATGCCAAAATCTACTACGGGATTGCTTTTACTCTTATAATATGTAATACTTGTTGTTAACCGTCTTATCCACATGTTTGCTTTTGCAAGCTTGTGTTTTAGGCGGTAAAATTCCTTTGTTAACTAGATCTGTAATTTCTTGTCGATTTTAAAGAGATTACAGAGTTAGTTTAAATTGTTATTAGTTTAGTATTATTAATTATTAGTTGTTTGGGATTTCACGAAAATTTTAAAATAAAAGTGAGGTTTCGGACGAAATAAAATTTATGAATTTAAAATCAAAATTGTTCGCAAGTGCTGTTGCTTTCACAATGGTTTTGAGCTTGGTGGCAGTTCCTGTCTCCGCTCAAACTACTGCTGAACTTACAGCTCAGATCAATAGCTTGCTTGCTATGATCGCACAACTTCAAGCACAAGTTGCTGGTGGTACTACTACTGGCGCTGCTACAACTTTCACAACTGACTTAACTGTTGGTTCAAAAGGTGCAGAAGTTTCCGCTTTACAAACATGGTTAGTATCAAAAGGACACTTGGTAATGCCAGCTGGCGTTGCTATGGGTTACTTTGGTTCTTTGACTCAATCTGCTTTGGCTAAATATCAAGTTTCAGTTGGGATCACTCCTGCTGCTGGATACTTTGGTCCAATCACTAGAGCTAAGATCAACGCTACTGGCGGAACAACTGGTGGTACTACTACCGGTGGTTCAGTTGGTATAACTACTCCTGGAATGGAAGGTTCTATTTCTGTTGTAGAAGCAAGTGCTGGAACTGTATCCACTGTTTATGAAGGTGATTCGATGGCTTCTGTTTTGGGGGTCAAGGTAACCGCTACTGGTTCTGACATGGCAGTTCAAAGAATGAAGTTTGACTTGGATGAAAACGTAACTTCTTCCGACACTAAGTTCTACAACAAAATATTCAAAAAGTTGTATGTAACAGAAGGAGGCAATGTTCTCGCTTCTATTGATCTTAATTCTTCAACAGTTACCAAGGATGGAACTGATTATTTGGTGACCGTTTCTGGTTTTAATTCAGTTGTTCCAAAGGGCACTTCCAAAACTTACTTGATTAAGTTAGATGCTCAAAGTTCTATTGATTCAGCTGACTTTGATACCGAGACTTACACAGTTGCTCTTGCCACAGATGGTGTTCGCGCAGTTGACGGAGCTGGTATAGATGACTATGCTGGTTCAGCCTCTATTGCTGCTACTCCAACTGTTGCAGCTGACTTGACTGATTCTGCTACTTTAGCTTTGTCTTTGAACGCATCAAGTCCTAAAAAACAAGATGTTGTTTGTACTTCAAACACAACCGAAGATGAATGTGACAGACTCACAGTATTGGTCTTCGATGCTAAGGCAGAAAAGGACGCAGTGACAATCACTGACCTTCAAATTGGTGTTGCAAAGAGTGGAACTGGAGGAGCTATAGCGTCATCTACTGTTTACCTATATGATGGTTCAACAGAACTTGATGCAGCTAGTGTAACAGGTGTTAACACTTATATCTTCTCTGATTTCGATCAGACTATTGCAAAGGACACTACTAAGACTTACACAGTCAAGATGGATGTTCGAGATGCAAATACCACTGATGCTAGATTCGTAGTTACCGCTTCTTCAACTGGAATCACTGATGAGAATTCAAAAGGTGATGCAGTTACTGATAGTGGTTCTGCTACTGGTTACTCAATTGGTATAATGAAATCTGGTCCTGAACTCTCTTTGGTTTCAAAGAGTATTACTACCTCAAACACTCCTCAAGGTTCAACTCTTGCAGGTGCTACTTCAACTTTGACTGCTTCCTTTAGCGTCAAAATTAAAGCTGTAGGTGGAGATATTCTTCTAGGTACTATTGCTTCAGGCAGTCCTCTGTTTGAAGATGATGGTTCAGATGCTAGCTTCGTGGTGTACAAAAATGGTGTTGCAGTTACTTCTTTGAGTAACTCTACATCTACTGCGTTCACTATTCCTTCAACCTGCGTTACAACTGGCACAGCTAGTTGTTTGTTGGCCGAGGGTAGCGAAGTTACTGTTCCAGTTACATATTTGATCCAAGGACGAACAGCAACAGTTGGTACTGCTGCTGCCTCAGGTCTGTATGCAATCGGTCTTGAAAACATCAACTGGGTTGGTCCTACCGGAGTTCTTTCGGCATCAACCTTCATGTCTGGTGAGACTGACTGGAGAACTGCTGATATAAGCTTCCCTTAAGTTAAATCTAGTCTCTTGTGAACCGTATGTTTTTCCGAAAGGATTAACATAAGGTCTGACTAAACAAAAACCACCTTCGGGTGGTTTTTGTTTGCTTATTTTAACTTATATTTTATTTATTCCCATAAACTTCTAAGGACAGTCCTTGGAAGTTTGCTATTATTATTTTATGTATAGAGAATTCAAATTTGCTCCAGATGAGTATTACCACGTATACAATCGCGGTACTGACAAAAGAGATATTTTTATTGATCCAAAAGATTATACAAGATTTGTTGAATCTTTATATTTGTTTAATTCAGAGGAAAGAATTGTTTTAAAAATGGTTTCCAAAAAAGATCGTTTTTCTTATGATAGGGGAGAAACGGTAGTTAATATTGGGGCATATTGTTTAATGCCGAATCATTTCCACCTACTTATTAGAGCCAAAAATGATGAGGGAGTCAGCTCTTTTATGAAAAAACTTCAAACCGCTTACGCTATGTATTTTAATAAAAAATACAAGCGAAGTGGGTCCTTATTCCAAGGCCCATTTAAAGCACAACATGCGGGTAGAGATGAATATTTAAAATATCTCTTCTCTTATGTACACCTAAACCCAATAAAACTAACAGACAAAAACTGGAAAGAAAAAGGTATTCAAGACTTTGCTCAATCAAAAATATTTTTAAATTCTTATAAACATTCAAGTTATTTAGATTATTTAGAAGATAGGCAAGAAGCAAGTGTTTTGAATAAAGAAGCTTTCCCAGAATATTTTGAGAATACAAAAAATTTTGATGATTTTATAGGTTTTTGGTTAGCATTTAAGAATGGCATTGAAAAATATACGCTATAAAGTCCAAGGACTGTCCTTGGAATTAGAGAGTTTATCCCCAATGTGTTAACAGGCTGTTCACAGCAAAATGATAAAATCATTTTATGAATCCCGTTAGAAATCACTATCGAGGCTCATGTGTTTAATATTAATTATGGGAATAAAATTTCATATTTCTAACACGATGAAAAAGGTTGTTTTTTTGGTTTTATTTTTTGTGCTCATCCCGGTATTCGCCTTCGCCGACACCACCATCTCCAGTCCAATAACTTCTGATGCTACGTGGTCGCCTTCGGGTGGAGTTTATATTATTGACAGTTATTTTTCTGTCGCTTCTGGTGCTACATTGACCATAGAACCAGGTACTATGATAAAAGCAAAGACCACGGCAATGGGCGGGCCAAGTATTTATGGCAAGCTCATTGCTCGTGGTACCGAGAATCAACCAGTTTATTTCACCTCTTTTTGGAATGACGAAGTTGGTGGAGACACCGATGGAACGGGCCCTAGTGTCAGTAGTCCTGGCGAGTGGCAAGGATTATATTTCAAACCGGGCTCGGAGGGAATTTTGGAATACATTGATTTTTCATATGCGGGTTATGGTGGTTACGGCTATGGAGATTATGTAAGTATCGAAAATGATGGCGGCACAGTAGATATAAAAAATTCATACATACATGAAAATTTCAGAATAACTTCAAATGGGGCAGGGGGGCAGATGTCGGCAGGTAATGGGATTTATAATATAAGCGGCACCCTTTCCCTTACCCATTCAATTATTGAAAATAATATAGTCGGGGTACGCATTGACTCGGGTGATGTCACCATTTCAAACAACGAAATCAGAAACAATGTTGATGGCACTGGGTATGGCCCTGGTTACGGTATTTCTGCCTACGGCCCAGGGAAGCTCACTCTTACAAATAATGTTTTTTCTGGTAACGATAGGACGGGTATGATTGAAGCTTCCAAAGAGTTTATTCATTCGGGCAACACCAGCTCTGATATTAAAAGGAAAGCATTTGGAATTAATGGTGTCTTGTCTCAAGACACCACTTTGAGTGCTGGCGATTTGCCGTATATTATTGAATACCTTGTGATTCCTGCAGGCATTACTCTGACTATAGAACCGGGGGTGATTATAAAAATGGAGGACAGATATACCAATGGTTCCATAAATGTCCAAGGTGGCAACTTGATTGCCAAAGGCACTGCCGAAAATAAAATCTACATCACTTCTTTGAAAGACGATTCGATTGGGGGTGACACTAACGGCGATGGTGACGCCACCACTCCAGCTCCGAGAAATTGGGCCTCAATATTTTTGGAAAATGGTTCAAACGCCGAGTTTGATTATGTGACGCTAGGTTATGGTGGTTTCAATTGGAATGGCGAATATTTGGCCGGAGTTGCCGCCACTATTTATCAAAGAGGAGCGAACCTTTCAATTTCAAATTCAATACTTAAATACAACAGTGGAGCGGCGATTTATCAAGATGCTGGGACTACCACAATAAGTAAGAGTGAATTGGTTGGTGATAATGGGCTTTGGTCTCGAGGAGGTGCCGCTACTATTTCACAATCAAGTTTGGTTATGACTGGTTATGGAGTTTATAACGATAGTGGCAAAGATTTGGGTTGGTGGTGGGAAACTAAGCCTCTTCAAATTATTGATGCTCGGGACAACTGGTGGGGAAGTGCCGATGGACCAAATAATACCTATGTTGGCACACCAACTGGTTCAGGAACCATGATAACCGACAATGTTTTGTACACTCCATTCCTAGGCGCTTGGCCTCCTGTAGTCATCGAAGAGCCAACAATCAACCCAGTCATCATCATCCCGGGGATTATGGGGAGTGTATATAAAGATGGGGTTTGGACTATTGATCCGATTTTTCATGTTTACGATAACTTGATTGAAACTTTGGAAAACAACGGCTATGTTCGTGGAGAAAGCCTTTTTCCTTTTGGATATGATTGGAAAAATTCAAACATTGAAACAGCAGCACTTCTTAAACAAAAAATTGATTCGATCAAAAATATTTGCGATTGTAACCAAGTTGATATAATAGCTCATTCAATGGGAGGACTTGTGGCGAGAAGTTATGCCCAATCTGGTGGTTATGAAAATGACATTGACCAATTGATTTTCCTTGGCACTCCTCACCAAGGAGCGCCCAAAGATTATTTGATTTGGGAAGCGGGCGAATTTCCGCCTGGTATGATTGATGGCTTTATAAAATCTCATTATGAAAAAGAAGCAAAAAAACTCGGATATGATAATCTTTTTGATTATATCCATCAATGGCCCATTATTTCTGCTCAAGAATTGCTACCAATTTCAAACTATCTTCAAGAAGTCACAACCAATCAAACTCTAAATTACCCGATAGGTTATCCTAAAAATGATTTTCTTGAAAATCTTAAACAAGGACTTGTCGCCTTCCTAGAATCTGATATAGATATTTTGAATATAATATCAGACACAGAAAGTACCATAACAGGTATTCGAGTTGTTGATTCAAACAAACTTCCCCTTTGGGAACACGGATATCCTGAAAATTATGACAAAAGTTCTGGAGATAAAGGATTAATAATGGGTTCGGGTGATGGTACTGTACCTATTGTTAGCGCATCAATTAGCAATTCTATTGATATGAGACTACCATCTGGTCACATAAACCTGCCAACTGATGCGGAAGAAGAAATATTTACTGAAATAAATGGGGGAGAAATGGTTGACCCAGTCAAAACCTCTTTACCTCTAAAGATTCTATTTGCCAAAATATTTTCCCCGGCTGATTTTGTAGTAATCGCTCCCGACGGGAAGAGAATTGGTAAAGATTTTGTAACAGGTAATGAAATCAATGAAATTCCGGGGGCGTTTTATTCTGGCTTCAATACTGATGATGAATATTTGACGATTCCCGATCCACTAGACGGAGAATACAAGATTCAATTGCAGGGAACGGACGGTGGTGGATCATATAGTTTTGAAACTACTTACATATCTGATCAGACCTCGGCTACAGCGGAAACTTCAGGAGTTATCACACCTAATCAAATTACTGATTTGTCTTTAAATCTGGATAATCAAAATCCAGAAAATATAAAAGTTGAAAGAGTGGTTACATTGGATACTTTGATTACAGATATTAATGAGGCCTACATCCTTGGTTGGATTAAGGATAAAAAGACGAGAGATGGTCTTATAAAGGAGGCCAAACTAATCATCAAATTTGAGAAAAAGAGAAACGGAAAATATGAAAAAAGAGTAGATAAAATTATCATCAAGCTGATTGAAAAGGAACTCGATTTCCTTCTAAAGAAAAACAAGATAACAGTTGAGGCTCGAGATCTTTTGAAAAATGATTTAATATATATTATCAATAACAATTAATTTATGAAAAGAAACATTTTACTAATTATTGTCTTAATAGTCTTATCATCATTTCTTGCCATACCAATTGCAAATGGTATCGTTTACAAAATGATATTTAATAATTACGGAAGCTGGTTTGTAACTGAAGATTTTGCTCATTTTGCAAATGGTTTTCCATTCACATATCTTTTCTTGTCTACCTTTCTATTTGGTTTATTTGGAAAGGGTAGGAAATGGTTATGGTCAGTTATTTCAGTTATTCCAGTATTATATTTTCTGTATTATATCGAATCAGGAACATCGATATGGCTTTGGTCAGCTGTCTTCTTCGTCTCAGGAATTATTGTCGCTAAAATTATGGAATTCATTTCTTCTCGAGTCCGCACCTCTAATCCACCTATGGTGGTGAAATAAAATACGGTTTGATATCATAAACATATGCGATATTTTGATAAGACTTTTTTCAGATTCACTTTAGGATTTTTGGTTATTGTAGCAATCAGTTTGATGATAATGTACGCCGCTTCAGCTTATGCCTCTGGGGTAGAAAAAATAATATTTACTACCGATCCGCAATCAATCAAACCCGATACTCTCTCTGGCCCCATAACTGTCCAATCTCAAGATGCTGGTGGCAATCCGATCCAAACTCCAGAAACTTTAGACATCCAATTTATTTCTACTTCGCCTACGGGCGAATTTTTGGGTAGTACTGGCAACCCAGCTACTACTTATATGAGCAAAAATACAGCTAATAAAACTTTTTATTACAAAGATTCTAAAGAGGGGACTTTCATTATCACAGTAAATATCAGAGGTAGAGATACAGGTATAGAGCTTGATACAAGTCAGCAAATAATAGTTTCTTCTGAAGCATCTGGGAATACTGACATCAACAACACTGGGGAAGTGTTGGGGGTTTCGACCAACTCTTCTTCGGGCTCTGGTAGTGGCACTACTGAAAAAGTTTCCTCTTTGAGTGCTCAATTAGAAATTTTGGCTGGTGTCGATCGGACAACCTCACCAGGTAGCCCAATCTGGTTTCAAGCTACCATCAAAAAAAATACTACCGGAGTTAGTCCAGAATTAAACTGGTCTTTTGGTGACGGCAATGTTGGTGTCGGATCACTGGTCAGCCATACTTACAAATACGCTGGCGATTTAGTGGTGGTTTTGAGCGCCAGAGCAGGGGACATATTTTCGGTCAGTCGGCTCAAGGTGAAAGTATCCTCTTCAGATATAACTGTTTCTGATATGGGGGAGTATTTGGAAATTTTAAATAAAGGCAATACCGAAATAAACTTGTTTAATTGGAAAATTGAAAATCAAGGCAAAGGTTTTGTCTTCCAACCCAACACGATCGTTTTAGCAAAATCTTCTTTCAAACTCGATAAAAGTCTTTTGAAAATGAAAGGTTTTGACAACAGCTTGGGCACTTGCCTCAAAAACGCTACAGGTGAAATGGTTTTTGCTGTTGCTCCTGTCGAAACAATAAACCCAACGGAAATTTCTAAAAATATACAAAACATAAAAAATGAAGCTTTGATAATACAAAGTAAAATTGAAAATAAAGTAGTTGCCTCTGTCGCAAGCTTTGACAAGCCACAGAAAGAAACAACTGCCGTCTCCGATCCAAGCTCGGATATGCCACAGGAAAATGTGATCTATGAAGTGCCTAAAAAAACTGGTGTTGCAAGTCGTTTTTTTAATTTTTTTGTAGATTTGTTTAGATAAGTTGACCCAGTAGTGAATTTTGGCATTAGTTTTACTATGCACTTTCAGTGCAATGCCAAAATCTACTACTGGGTTGACAAATTTCATAAAAAGAGTATTCTTCAAATAACGGCTTCGAAGACTACAGGCATCAATAAGTCCTGTATAGGAGTTTATCTCGCTTTGTCGGCCGTGTGGTCGATTTTTTATTTCCTAATTTTGATCTATCAAAATGGCAATTACAAAAGAAAAAAAGCAAGAAATTATAGCTAATTTGGAAAAGGTCTTGGCCAAATCCAAATCGATAGTATTCGTGCAGTTCAACAAACTTTTGGTCAAAGATGTTTCGCTCATCAGGAAATCTTTGAAGACTGAAGACGTCGGTTATGTGGTCGCCAAAAAATCTCTTTTCAAAAGAGTTTTGACTAGCGCCGGCATAAAAGGTGAGCTCCCATCTTTGGATGGGGAATTGGCAGTGGTTTATGGTGAAGATGTCATCGCGCCAGCTAGGAGTATTTACAATTTTCAAAAAAGTCTAAACGACAAGATTTCGATCTTGGGCGGGATTTTTGATGGTGAATACAAATCAAAAACTGAAATGATGAATATCGCCTCCATCCCATCTTTGGATGTTTTGCGTGGTATGTTTGTCAACGTTATAAACTCACCAATACAGAGATTTGCTATCGCTCTTAATCAGATAGCTGAAAAGAAAAACTAAAAAACGACCTCACCCCTAGCCCCTCTCCTTGCGAAGGAGAGGGGAAGAGGAAAAAATTAATCATTAAATTAAAAATCATGGATGAAGTAAAAAAAGAAGAAACAGTAGTACCGGCAAAATTTGCCAAAATCGTAGAAGAAATTGAAAAAATGTCAGTTTTGGATTTGAACGAATTAGTAAAAGTTTTTGAAGGTAAGTTTGGTGTAAGTGCAACAGCCGTTGCTGCTCCCGCCTCCGCTGGAAGCTCCGGCGAGGCAAAGGAAGAAAAATCAACCTTCACTGTTGAATTGGTAGATGCTGGTGCTCAAAAAATCGCTATCATCAAAGTGGTGAAAGAAGTTTTGGCTTTGGGTCTCAAAGATGCCAAAGACAAAGTCGATGCTGCTCCAGTAGTTTTGGTTGAAAACATGAAGAAAGAAGAAGCAGAAGCTTTGAAGAAATCTATTGAAGACGCGGGGGGAAAGGTAAACTTGAAATAATTTTATTTAAAAAATATAAAAACAGATTGCCCCGCCGAGTTTTGCTCGGCGGGGCTTTCTTATTACGCAGAAAGGATTGCTGCGAATACGGACACAATTGTCAAGATACCCCGAATCTGCAGCCCTTCCGTTTCTTTTGTTGTTGGAGCAAAAAACCTTATAAAGGTTTCCACTCCGCAAACAAATGCTATTCCAATGAAAAAACCTGTCACTTTTCACCTCTCTTTCTGCAGTATTTTATATAACAAACCCGTCTAAATATCAACTATTTGGAGATAAAGAGGTGATAGGGTAGAATGCGAAGTATGTTCTACACGTATTTTTTGCAAAGTGAAAATTACGACGAAACATATATTGGTTTTACTTCTGATTTAAAAAATAGGGTAAGAGAACATAATCAAGGTTTAACTCCTTCTACAAAAAGATATAGACCATGGAAACTGGTGTATTACGAAGCTTGTGTGAATGAGAAGGACGCCAAAAGGAGAGAAGGTTATCTAAAAACTACACAAGGATCAAGAATGTTAAAAAGAAG
>Ga0172379_10001133_pt1 | contig 56846 bp, 72 predicted proteins | sample GrowelOW334metaG_FD_119756 | JGI IMG/M metagenome (GOLD analysis project Ga0172379, IMG submission 119756) | Groundwater microbial communities from an aquifer near a municipal landfill in Southern Ontario, Canada - Groundwater well OW334 metaG | ecosystem: Environmental > Aquatic > Deep... | reverse complement strand
ATAAATTAATAATACATTACATCTATATTAAATAGATATACTACTACAATATGTAAAAAATTTATCTATTTAGCTTTAGGTATTGTTAATTTTTTTATTCACCAAATCATTTAAAATAACCCATCGCCTTTTCTTTTCCTTCATAGGAATTTCGTCTTTATAAATTTTTGCCGACACAGTCCCTTTTCTTGGAGAATATTTATTTATATAAGCAATTTCAAAACCAACCTTTTTACAAAGATCAACCGTATTTTGAAAAGCTTTTTCATCTTCTCCCGGAAAACCAATAATTATATCAGTACTAAATCTGACATCTGAAATCTGAGATCTGATTTTCTTGACCAAGTCTAAATATTCTTTACTAGTGTAACCGCGATTCATATTTTTCAATACTTCATCATCACCAGCCTGAAACGGCAAATGGAGTAATCGGTCAATGTTTGGATATTTAGCAATGGTCTCAATTAATTCATCAGAAAAATCCCATGGATTACTGCTCACAAAAGAAATTTTTTTCAAATCTCTCTTGACCACTTCTTCTAAAAGTTTTGGAAATAAACTCTTAAATCTTTTTTTACCCATCGATACCAATGTCGCTTCCGTAAAATCGTTTCCATACGAATTAACATTCTGTCCAATTAACATCACCTGCTTAAAACCATCTTTAACGGCTTTATCGATATCTTTTAAAATATCTTCCATTTTTCTCGATATTTCCGGACCTTTAGCAAAGGGGACAATGCAATAACTACAGAAATTACTACAACCAAAACTAATTGGAATCAAAGCCACCTCACTTTTTCCTCTCAATGGTTCAATTTCAAAACTAATTTTTTCAATTGGTAAAAATTCCGAAACTGTGGGAAAATCTCTTTTCAATTGACTTAATTTTTTACCCGTCTTATCTTTATGTGCCAATCCCGCCAAACACCCCGTCACAATAATTTTAATCTTTTTAAGTCCTCCTTTTTCAAGGGAGGATGCCCGAAGGGTAGGTGGGTTTCGATTTAATTTATCAATCTCATTTATCAAACCATAAACTCTATTTTCCGCTGACTCTCGAATAATACAGGTATTAATAATCACCAAATCAGCCTTTTTCCAATTATCAGTTTCAATAAAACCTTTATTCCAATAAAAAGCCTTAATTCTTTCCGAATCAGCCGTATTTTGAATACACCCAAAAGTTTTAATGAAAAATTTCATTGCCAATTCTATCAAAAAGTGAGAAAATTTATTTATGGATAACCAAACTAACGATCAAAAGTCTATCAAACAAACCTCAACACCTCCGAATTCTATTAATCCCGAGACCTCAACTTTAATCACCACCGAAAATCCAATATCAACCATTACTGAAATTCCAGTTCCTGAAACTGAATTACCCCCACTTCAACCCCAATCAGAAATCGAAGAAGCCATACCTTCAGATGAATATAAAAATGAATATCAAGATGTTTTAGATCAATACGCCGCCACTCAAGAAACACCACCACCTATTATTCCGCCACCCACACTTACTGATTTAGGTATCACCTCAACCCCTCCCCAAAATAATATTTTTAAAATCGTCTTTATTATTTCATTAATTGTTTTTGTTTTAACAGCTACTGTTTTAGCTTTTACTTACTTCAAAAGTCAAAATAATCAAGAAAGTTCCACTCCCAGCACTATTATTGAAGTTGCTCCCACCCAAACCGTCTCTGACACCTGTTTTTTAAATGATAAAACTTATCAAGCAGGGGAATCATTCACCGCTACCGATGGTTGTAACACTTGTACCTGTGTATCTCAAAACAATATAAACTGCACTGACAAAGAATGTTCATCGTCAAAATCCGCCACTGAATCAGCTGCAAATTCAACCAAAACCGCCACATCTTCAAGTATTCCTAAAGATTGGAAAACTTATACTGATAGTCAGTACAACTTTTCAATTAATTATCCTTCAACTTGGACCAAAGAAACAAAATTAACAAACGATGAAGTATTTGCAATTTCCAGCCCCGAAAAAATAAAATCTCTTCAAGATCCAAATAATCATGAGGGTTATTCTGGCGATGATATAAATATTCAAGTCTATAAAGATTACAAAAATTCCTTAACTAAAAATCAATCACTCGAAGAATATTTAAAAAACAATGAATTATTTTCTAATGTTAAAAAAACAAAAATAGGAAATATAGATAGCTATGTTGTAGACGAGGGTGGTATGGCTATTACCCCTGCTTATTTCATTATTAACTCTAATAATGTCTTCAAGATAACTTCATTTTTAATATTCTCTCAGACAGAATTAAAAATTCTAGATTCTTTTAAACTCAATTAAAAAATTTTTTTCAACGCAAATCATACTTGTTATTTTACAAAAATGGAACAATCAACCAATTTCGAAACTCAAAATCCAATCCCTGACATCGAAATCCCAGTTTTACCTTCCACTCCCACTCCAAATAAAAATATTTTTAAAATATTATTATTCATTTTTCTTGGATTATTTTTAATAATTTCATCAGTTTATCTCTATCTTTGGATAAAAAGTGATCAACAATCCCAAAATTCTCAAACGGAAAGTCAAAATCAAATCACATTTTCTGCTAAAACTAATTAAATTTCTTAACCCAAATTCTGCCTGTTGCCAACTCTTGACAAAGTGGATATAATACCCCTATTCGGCCGAGCGGTTGGAACATAACTCGTCCTTTTCTTAATAATTAAATTTGTTGATGCCTTCCGTTAAAAGAACTCAATGGGGTAAAAAATACCCAAACCTTCCAAAGTTAGATTTAATTCAAATTCAAAAAGAATCCTGGAAAGAATTCTTAGAAAAGGAATTTATAGAAACTGTTAAATCAATTTCACCAATCAGCGACTATACCAGTAATAACTGGGAACTAGAGCTCGGTGAGTTGACTTACGACACCATCACTGTTTCCCCTGATCTTGCCAAAAGAAAAGGATTAAATTACACAGTTCCTGTTCGTGTCAAAGCCAAATTAAGTAACAAAAGAACCGGTAATGTTCGCGAAGAAGATGTTTTCTTTTTAAACCTCCCCACCATGACTGATGAAGGTACCTTTATCGTTAATGGTATTGAGAGAGGTGTTATTAATCAATTAGTCCGATCCCCAGGTGTTTATTTTACTGGTGAAACCGATGCTGCCACTGGTAAAACTCTTTACAGTGCTGAAATTAGACCATCTCGTGGCTCTTGGCTCGAATTTTTTGTTGGTAAAAAAGATGTAGTTTTTGCCAGGATCGATCGAAAAAAGAAATTTCCAGCTACTATTTTCTTGCGAGCCGCTTGTCAAATGGGTGACAAACAATTAATTGCCGAATTTGGTGATTATATTTCCAGCACCATCAAGGCCGATATTTCCAAAACTCCTGACGAAGCCATTTTAGAATTTTATCGAAAACTCCGACCAGGCGAACCAGTTGTTCTTGAAAATGCTCAAAAATTTTTCCATGAAAGATTTTTTGATCTTAGAACTTATGAATTAGGTAATGTTGGTCGTTATAAAATAAATAAAAAATTTGGTTTTAAATTCAATGACAACGACAAAGAAAATTGGGTTTTAAGAAAAGAAGACTTAGTTGCCACCGTCAAATATTTAGTCCAACTTCAAAAAGGTGAAGTTATTCGTCTTGACGACATCGACAGTCTTGCCAATCGTCGTCTCCGACGTTGTGGTGAAATAGTTTCTCAGATTGCTATTCGTCCAGCTTTAGCTCGATTTGAAAGAATGGTCAAAGAAAGAATGAGCTTAATTTCCACTAAAGAAAAACCAGCTCCATCCCAAATGATCAATCCTCAACCATTAATTTCAGCTCTCAACACTTTTTTCCGATCAAATCAACTTTCTGCTATTTTAGACCAAACCAATCCATTATCAGAACTCGATTTATTACGAAGAGTTACAGTTGTTGGTGTTGGTGGTTTAACCAGAGAACGTGCTGCTTTCTCTATCCGTGACGTTCACAGTTCTCAATATGGTCGTATTTGTACCGTTCGTTCCCCAGAAGGTCCAAATATTGGTTTAGTTACTTATCTAGCCCTCTACTCTCAAGTAAATAGATATGGCTTTTTAGAAGCTCCTTTCAGAAAATTAGAAAAAATAAAAGGTGGTTATACCATCTCTAAAGATTTTATTTATATTGATGCTGAAGATGAATATGAAAAGAAAATCACTCACTTAGATATTAAATTCGACGAGAATTTTATTACAAAACAAGAATGGGTACCAATTCGCTACCAAGGAGAATTTATTGAAGGCCCAATCGAACAAGTCGAATATATCGATTTAGTTCCAAATCAAATCGTTGGTGCTTCTGCTTCATTAATTCCCTTTGTTGACCATGATGATGCTACTCGTGCCCTTATGGGTTCCCACATGCAGACCCAAGCAGTTCCATTAATTTCTCCAGAATCTCCTTACGTTGGTACTGGTATGGAATCTACTGTTACTACTTCAATGAGAAGAACAGTTTTAGCCAAACATTCAGGTAAAGTTACTTTTGTCGATGGTAGTAAAATTGTTGTTGCTCTCGATAAAAAAGCCACTGAACCAGGTTGTGAAGCTAGTGAAATTAGTGAAGACGGCAAGATTGAGACTTATCATTTAACAAAATTTTTAAGAACCTCACCATATGGTACTTGCTACAACCAAAAAGTTATTGTCAATATGGGTGATGTTATTAAAGAAGGTGATTTATTAATCGATGGACCATCAACCGATGGTGGTGAATTATCAATTGGTCGAAATCTTTTAGTTGCTTACGCTTCCATTGATGGTTTATCTTACGAAGATTCCTTCTTAATTTCCGATCGTATTGTTAAAGATGATGTTTTAACTAATATTCAAATTTACGAATACTCAGCTCAAGTCGTTGAAACTAAATTAGGTTCTGAAGAATTAACAAAAGACATTCCTAATGTTTCCGAAAACGAATTAGCCAAATTAACTGAAGACGGCATTGTTATGATTGGTGCCACTGTCGGTCCAAACGATATTTTGGTCGGTAAAGTTGAACCTCGTGGAGAAAAAGAATTATCTGCCGAAGAAAGACTTTTACGTGCTATTTTTGGTGAAAAAGCTCGTGAAGTTAAAGACACTTCTCTTCGTGTTGCCAATGGTGAAGGTGGCGTTGTTATTAAAGTTGATATTTTAGATAAAGACAGCGGTGATGAATTAGATCCAGGTGTTAATAAAGTTGTTAAAGTGTATGTCGCTCAAATCCGTCGTATTCAAGAAGGTGATAAGATTGCTGGACGACATGGAAACAAAGGTTGTATCTGTCGTATCATGCCACAATATGACATGCCTCGACTTGCCGATGGTACTCCTGTCGACATGGTTATGTCTCCACTTTCCGTTGTTGCCCGTATGAATTTAGGTCAGATTTTAGAAGTTGCCCTAGGTTACGCTGGTTACAAGCTTGGTAAAAAATATGCCGTTCCAGTTTTTGAAAAATATTCAGAAGAGGAAATTGGTGAAGAGCTCAAAAAAGCCGGTCTTTCTACTACACTTAAAACTCAACTTTACGATGGTCGAACTGGTGAAGCTTATGATCAAGAATCAGTTGTTGGTGTTGGTTACATCATTAAGCTTGTTCACATGGTCGACGACAAAGTTCATGCTCGTTCTACAGGACCTTACTCACTCGTCACTCAACAACCACTCGGCGGTAAAGCCAGAATGGGAGGTCAGCGATTAGGAGAAATGGAAGTTTGGGCTCTTGAAGCACATCGTGCTGCTCATACACTTCAGGAAATGTTGACTATTAAATCTGATGATATCGAAGGTCGTACTCACGCCTTCCAAGCTATTATCAAAGGTCAGCCAATTCCCGAACCAGCCATTCCAGAATCTTTCAAAGTTTTAACCAAAGAGTTAGCTGGTTTAGCTCTCGATATTTCTCCAGTTGGTGTCAGAGAAACCGATGAAATTATTGAAGAAGAAACTTCAATTCCAGTTGAAATTAATGCAAAAGATATCGAACCAGAAATTCCAATAGATATTGATGCTGAAATAGAAGGTTTAACAATTGCCGATGATTCGGCCCAATTAGATGATTCAAAGGAGGATAAATAATGTTTAAATTCAAAAGTATGATCGATTTTTCGGGACTTCAAATTAAATTAGCTTCTCCAGAAGAAATTTTATCTTGGTCCACTGGTGAAGTTATTAAACCAGAAACTATTAATTATCGAAGCTGGCGCCCAGAGAAAGATGGTCTTTTTTGTGAAAAAATCTTTGGACCAAGTCGAGATTATGAATGTTACTGTGGTAAATACAAAAAAATCCGATTTAAGGGTGTAGTTTGTGATCGTTGCGGTGTTGAAGTCACCACTTCCAAAATCCGTCGCGAAAGAATGGGTCATATCACTTTAGCCGCTCCTGTCACTCATCTTTGGTATCTTCGCAATACTCCATCTCCAATTGGTGTCATTCTCGATGTTCCTCAAAAAGATTTAGAATCAGTCGTTTATTTCACTAAATATTTAGTCACTTCTGTTGACGATTCAAGAAGAAAAGAGGCTTTAGAAAATTTAACTAATTACTCCACTAAAAGAATTGATCAAATCAACGTTGACACTAAAACTGCCATTGATACTAAAACTGAAGAAACTGAAAAAGAAAAAAAGGAACTTAAGACTAAAATTAAGAACAAAGACCAACTTTTTATTGCCCAAGAAGAGCGTGATATTAGATTAAAGCAGGATGTTCAAAAACTTGAAAACAAAGCTTTATCTGAAAAAAATCGAATCGAAGGGTTAATGAAATATTTGGAAGAAAAAATTCAAAGTCTTCAAGTCTTAACCACTATTTCCGATGAAGAGAGCTTTTATTTGTCACAATTTAAGGCGGATATTTTCTTCACCGCCAAAATGGGTGCTGAAGCTCTTTATGAAGTTTTGAAACAAATTGACATGGTCGAAACCGTCAAAAACCTCAAAAAAGAATTAAATAAGACCAGCTCTAAATTAAAGAAAAAGAAAATCATGTATAAAATCCGTATTTTAAACGGCATGATTGAAAATAAAATTAATCCAGAATGGACAGTACTTACTCAAGTTCCAGTTATTCCACCAGATTTACGTCCAATGGTCCAATTAACTGGTGGTCGTTTTGCCACTTCTGATTTAAATGATTTATATCGTCGTTTAATCAATCGAAACAATCGTCTTAAAAAATTATTGAAACTTGGTGCTCCAGAAATCATTTTACGAAATGAAAAAAGAATGCTCCAAGAATCAGTTGATATTTTAATTGATGCCCAAAAGAGTTCCAAAAACAAAAGAAAAAGCACTAAGCGCGTTCCTCGATCACTATCGGATCTTTTACGCGGTAAGAAAGGTCGTTTCCGACGCAATTTGCTTGGTAAACGTGTCGATTATTCTGGTCGTTCGGTTATCGTTGTTGGTCCAGAATTAAAATTGAATCAAGTCGGTCTTCCAAAAGAAATTGCTCTTGAAATATACCGACCTTTTGTTCTTCGTGAACTTATGTCCACTGGTATTGCTCCAAACATTAAGAGTGCAAAAAATTTAATAGATCATCGAATTAATGAGGTTTATGACATTTTAGAAGAAGTCACTAAAGACAGTTATGTCTTATTAAATCGTGCTCCAACTTTACATAAACTTTCAATTCAGGCTTTCAAACCAATTTTAGTCGATGGATTAGCAATTCGTTTACATCCATGTGTCTGTAAAGCTTTCAATGCTGATTTTGATGGAGATCAAATGGGTGTTCATTTACCATTATCCGTTGCCTCTCAAAGAGAAGCCAAGAGATTAATGTTGCCATCCCATAATTTATTGAAACCATCCGATGGTAATCCCGTTTCTGTTCCAACTCAAGAAATGGCCGTTGGTTGTTATTACATCACCTCAGTCCAATCTGCCGATTTAGAAAAAGAACAAGCCTCTGGCTTGGAAGGTTTATCAATTTTTGCTGATGAAGCTGAAGTTGAATTAGCCTATGAATCAAAAAAAATCGGATTAAGAGAATTAGTTGTTGTTAAAATTAATGGCAATTTAACCAAAACCACCTATGGTCGTATTTGGTTCAATCAAATACTTCCAAAGCAGTTCTCATTTTTAAATGAAGCTATGGCTGGTTCTAAATCAGTTAACGATTTGATTGTTAAGTCACTTGAAATTGCTGGTCGTTTAAAAACCGTTAAATTAATCGATTCCCTTAAAGACATTGGTTTTAAAGGTTTTACTCTTTCCGGTCTTTCTCTATCGATGTCTGACTGTGGTTATCTACCTGAAAAAGAAAAACTCATTTCTCAGGCTAATAAATTAGTCGTCGAAATTGAAGAAAACTACAAAAACGGTTTAATCAGTAATGATGAAAAACAACGACTTTCTCAAGCAATTTGGATGGAAAAAACTCAAGAAATTGCCGAAAAAACTTGGGCTACTCTAGATATTGATTCTCCAATCCGTATTATTTCTGCCGCTGGTATTAAACGTGCATCTAAAGATCAAATCAAACAGCTTTCTGGTATGAGAGGTTTAATGGTTGATCCAACCGGAAAAATCGTTCAACTTCCCACCAAATCCAATTTTCGAGAAGGTCTTTCAGTTTTTGAATACGTCACTGGTGCAAGAGGAACTCGTAAGGGTTTAGCCGATACAGCTTTGAAAACTGCCGATGCTGGTTATTTAACCCGTCGATTAGTTGATGCTGCTCATATCGCCATTATTAAAATGGATGATTGTGGTACTGATCAATTTATTACCATCGATTCCAATGAAAAAGGTCGAGAAAGATATTTCTTCCGCCGAATTTTAGGTCGAGTCTTAGCCGCCGACATCATTGATTCCAAGACCAAAAAAGTTTTAATTGAAAAGGGGACTTTATTAAACAACGACGAAGTTGCTTTAATTGAGAAAAATGAAATCACCACTGTCGATATTCGCTCCCCATTAACTTGTCATGCTGAAACTGGTTTGTGTCAAAAATGTTACGGTTGGGATCTCTCCACTCGAAAATTAGTTCAAGTGGGTGTTCCAGTTGGTGTTATTGCTGCTCAATCTATTGGTGAACCAGGAACTCAATTAACTCTCCGAACAAAACACACCGGTGGTGTTGTTGGTGTCGACGTTACTCAAGGTTTACCACGTGTTCAGGAATTATTTGAAATCAGAATGCCAAAACTTCCTTCACCTTTAGCTGAAATTAGTGGTAAATTAAAAATTAAAGAAACTATTGATGGCTACGAAATCAAGCTTACCGGTAAAGATGAAAATAAAAATGCAAAAACTATTACCTATATTTTGCCTTTAAATATTACTCTTCTTGTCGCCGATGGTGATTTAGTTGCTCAAGGAACACAACTTTGTTCTGGTTCTCTTGACGTTCGAGAAATTATGGAAGTTAAGGGTATTGAGGCTGCTCAAAGATATTTAATCAACAGCATCCAAGGTGTTTACGAATCCCAGGGAATTGGCATTCATGATAAACATTTAGAAGTCATGGTTAAGGAAATGAGTGACAAAATTAAGATTGAAGATCCAGGTGATACTACTTTCCTTTATGGTCAAACCACAACTACTGCCGTTTTCCATGCAGCTAATGATAAAGCCAAAGCTAATAATAATGGTAAACCTGCTATTGGTAAAAAAGTTTTACTTGGCTTAATCAATTCTGCTTTAACTACTGGTTCTTGGTTATCTGCTGCTTCATTCCAACAAACTACCAGTGTTTTAACCGAAGCCTCCTTACTCGCTGAAGTCGACGGCTTGATTGGTCTTAAAGAAAATGTTATTATCGGACGATTGATACCCGTCAGCAAAAATCAAACAATATAAAAAATATGCCAACATTTAATCAACTAATAAAAACTGGTCGAAAAAAGAGAGTCCAAAAACTCAGAACAGTTGCTCTTCGTAATGGTTTTAATACCATTACGAATCGACCCACACTCAGTATAAATCCAATTAAAAAAGGTGTGGTTATTTCTGTTAAAACCATGACTCCTAAAAAACCACATTCGGCTTTGCGAAAAATTGCTAAAATAAAACTTAGTAATCATGCTTCCGTTACTGCTTACATTCCAGGTGTTGGTCATAATTTGGCTGAACACAGTATCGTTAGTATTAGAGGTGGTAGAGTTAGAGATTTACCTGGTGTTCGTTATCGTATTATTCGTGGTAAATACGATGCGGGTGCTGTTGTTGGTCGCATGCAATCACGTAGTAAATACGGTGCCAAAAAAGCTGTTGCCAAAGCCGCCTAATTATTACTAAAATTTAAATTTAAAAAAAATATGTCCAGAAAAGGAATCAATAAAACAAGAGAAGTACTTCCAGATACTATCTACAGCAATGTTACCGTCAGTAAAATAATTAATGCTTGTATGAGAGACGGCAAGAGAACTGCTGCTGAAAAGCAGGTTTACGATGCTCTCGATTTAATTAAAAAAGAATTTCCAAAAGAAGAAGTTCTTGACGTATTAGACCGAGCTTTAGAAAACATCAGACCAAAAATTGAAGTTAAACCTCGTCGAATTGGTGGAGCTGTTTATCAAGTGCCAACTCCAGTTCGTGGTAATCGTCAAAATTCATTAGCTCTTCGCTGGCTCATCAAATTTGCCCGTGCCAAGGCTAATAAACAATATCATTCCTTTGCTCAAAAATTAGTTGCTGAACTATTATCTGCTCTCAATAACGAAGGCGCTGCCGTCAATAAAAGAGTTGAAGTCGAAAAAATGGCTGATGCAAATAAAGCATTTGCCCATCTTCGCTGGTAAGAAAATTTTTTAAAATTTTAAAACGCCCCGCCCCGGGGCGTTTTTTGTTATACTTTATACATGTCGTTATTTTCCAAACCAAAACTTATCATTTGGCCTAAAACCAAAATTGTCGAGCTTTATATCGATCGTAAAGAAAACAATACTCTCAGTTTCGATTTAAACCTTTGGCAAAAATGCAATGACAAAGATCTTGAAGCTCTAAGTCTGTATTTCCGACAAAATAAGTTTAGTTCAATTTCCGTTTTAGTACCTGACGATATTGTCTTCACTAAATCTTTCACTTATGATTCAAAAATTGACAACATTGATAAAAAAGAAGTCATTAGTTTAGCCACTAATTTAGTTAATTTTCCTATCGATCCAGACGCTATTGAATATAAATTAACCCAAATTGCCGACAAAACCATTATCCAGGCTTTTATTTATGACAAACCAAAGTTAGATCAACTCAAATCAAATTTAAATATCATCGGTATTGGTGTAAATAAATTTACTTCCGTTTCCACTGCCATTTCCAATACAATTTCTTCAATCTATAAACAAGAATTTTTCCTTATTTATCCGTTAAACGATCAAGAATACACACTTTTACTTTCAAAAAATAACTCAGTCTATTTAACAGTAAATATTAAAGGACCAAGTCTCGACATTCAAAAGGTTGTTAATTATTCGACCTTTTATTTTTCTAACGTTACCAAAAAAATTTACATTCCCGAAGGTCGTGATTTAGAAATTATAACTACCACCGAAATGGACAAAACCTTCTACGACGAAGCCCAAATTGCCCAAAGTCTTTCTAAAGCTTCAAATTTACCCCTACCAGTTTTAGGTGAAATGACTAGTTCAGTTTCAATTAATACTGATATAATAAATTCACCAAATAATATTAGTTCATCATCAACAAAAATGGAAAATAAAAAAAGAAATATCTTACCTATAATCGCAGTTTTTATCTTTACAGCCGCTATCGCTTCGGTTGGGATGTGGTTTATTTTAAACAAAAATTCTAGTGAAATTGCAAGTCCCACCAGCACTAGTGAAGAAACTTCTCAAACCACTGTCGCTCCAACTGCAACCGCTACCCCAAAGCCCACCATTGCCGAAATTGACAAAGATATTAAGATCCAAATCTTGAACGCTACCGAAATTAACGGTCAAGCCGCTACCCTCAAGGCTAAACTAATTGCCCTTGGTTTTGAAAATATAAATGTTGGTAATGCTAAAGCCACTGCCACTGAAAATTCAATCCAAGTTAAATCTGCCAGTACTTCGGCATATTTTGAATCAAAATTAGATACAGATTTCCCTGCCACCTATACCACCGATCTTAAATCAACTTCGACTTACGATGCTGTATTTACCATTGGTACCGATTTAAGTTCTATGTCATCTTCAACTACTTCTACAGCCAGCGATGAGGAGACAACTCCAACTGTGACTAAAGCTGCAACCAAGTCTACAACTCCAACTGTGACTAAAGCTGCAACCAAGTCCGCCACCACAGAATAATAAAATTGTAATTCAAAGATGGCCTCTTTCTGGAGGCCATTTTTTTTAAATTTTTGATAAAAATTACAAAAAGTGGTAAAATAGCCGACAATACCAATAAAAGTACTTTTAAAATTAATTACATTTCTTACTGTTTTAATAAAACCATTGCGGTTTTAACACATTAATCAGTAAAACAATAAACGGTGTAAGAAAGGAAGAATTTTGTTTGAGTAAACTAAGCATTGAAGAGAGTTCAACATTAATTATCGATTTTTTTTCAAAAGAAGGTATTAAACTTTTAGCCAATAATGGGGTTAAAAAACCAATACTTGAAGTCGACTCAATTTACTGTCTTGAGTTCAATCGAGAACATATTGGTTGTTTTTTATTCAGGTTTCCCAATATCCCAATTATTATCACCTGTTGTTATAAAAACAAAGAAGAGTCTATCAATAACAATAGAATAGTTAAAAAATTAGTTGGTAATTTCACAAGGAAAAGTAATCAACTAATGATAATAGAAGAGGGAAACATCTTTTGTGATGACTGTAATATTATAGAATTTGCCTGCCAAGCATAATTTTTAGGTCGCTTCGATCTCATTTGTCCGAAGCGACCTAAAACTCTCCTTTCTTATGCCAACCACTCTAAATCAGTAAGAAATTTAATTAATTGCAAGAAAAAACCCCAAAAAGATAAAAATGACCGAGGTCAAAATTAAATTAAAAGGGTTGAAGAAAGACTTATGGTTTATTTTGGTTTAACCGTGGAGGTAAAATTTAAGATTTTTGATAAAAGAAGTAAAGGCACCTAGCACTACGTGATGATCTACAGACATTACTCCATAAACACACAGAATAACGAAAATAACTAAAAGAGGTTGTGCAATTATCCAACAATTATCTTGAACATGTGTTTTTCTACCGAAGTGCCTTTCTACGTTACTCATACCATCGTAGTCATACCTACTTTTCCATCCAGCCATAATCTTTTCCTCCTTTTTCAATAAGCAATTTATTGAGAAATCAGCCAAAACAAACCATAAGTTTTCAAAGTTCTTTCTGAGGGGATTATCCCATATAATATTGAAAAGTCAACAAAATATATTAGAACCTTTTCGGTTATAGGATAAAAATACCCCGAAGAAAAATAAATAATGCTTTCGCACTAATTATTCCCTTCGGGGTTTTCAAATTTGTTGAATTTCTTTCTAGATGAGTTTTTTTTGCCAGGCAGCCAGTGTTTTTGCAAAAGCTGTTACAGCAATACCATCATTTGTATTTGCAATGGCTTCCAGGACCGGAACAAAAACCAGTTTTGATAATCTTTCAATTTCTGGAGTATCTCCAGTAGGGAGGCAAATTTTACCATCAAGTGTTTGCAATTTTTTCCAATCAACTGGAAGCGCAAAAAATGTCTGAGGCCAATTATCATCAATTTCCTTCAACCAAAAAGCACGGTTACACGTAGCAACACCAATTTTAACCATTTTGTCAACATAAATTCCAGCTTCTTCCAATGCTGCTCTTTTTGCTGCATCTTCCGGGGTTTCATTTCCAAGTCCAAAGCCGCCAGGAGGAGTAAATAGTAATTCACCGTCATTGACCAGTAATCTTCTTTCATAACCGCCGGCCACAAATAGTTCTCCATCAGGAGAAACAGTATAAGGAACCATAACAGCGCCACCTTTTTCCCAAAACGCCCATTGACCATAAAGTCCATTAAATCCAATAGTTAAGTTTCCAAATTTGGAATTCAACTTGGCATACCGGACATCATCAATAGAAACAATGCTTCCTGACACTTGGTTGCCATTTTCGTCGAGTATAGTTGCTTTACCGACAAAATCACTAAAATTCCATCCTAAATCTTTACCTTCTGGTACGGTTGTTAATTCCATTTCTATTTCCTTCTTTCTCCACTTTTCATCCTCTGATGAACGGGAATCTATCTCGCCGTTGCGGGACACATTCCCATTCATCAGGAATTTAATTCAACAAATCTGATTTTAAAAGTACAATTATTAGCTTTTAAAACTAGCTTTTAGCTTTAAAATCACAATAATTATTGTCGAAATTATACCCTATAATATCTATTTTGTCAACCAACTTGCCTCAGTTCTCCATTTGAAGTAAAATGGGTTTACTATGAAAATTCTAATCACAGGTGGTTTAGGTTTTATTGGTTCCAATTTTATTCGTTATTGGCTTAACCAACATCCCAATGATGAAATAATCAATCTCGACAAAGTTACTTATGCAGCCAATTTCAAAAGCATGGTTGATGTCGAGAGCAACTTAAATTATAGTTTTGTCCGCGGCGATATTTGTGACGAAAAATTACTCGACAAAATCATGGCTCAAGGAATTGACACTATTGTCCATTTTGCCGCCGAATCTCATGTTGATCGATCTATCGACGATCCTTCTCTTTTTGTTAAGACCAATGTTTTAGGAACCTACATTCTTTTAAATGCTGCCGCCAAATATGGCATTAAAAGACTCCATCACATTTCCACCGATGAAGTTTTTGGTTCCATTCCCTTCGGTTCAAAAAAACAATTTAGCGAAGATACTCCCTACGATCCATCAAGTCCATATTCTGCCTCAAAAGCTTCATCCGACCATTTAGTCCGATCTTTTTACAAAACTTTTGGATTACCCGTAACCATCAGCAATTGTTCAAATAATTACGGGCCTTATCAACATCCCGAAAAAATGATTCCTCGATCAATCACTAATCTTTTAACCAGCCAAAAAATCAAAGTCTACGGTAAAGGTCTAAATTTCCGTGATTGGCTTCATGTTGAAGATCATTGTTCTGCCATTGAAATTATTTTATTAAAAGGAAAAATAGGTGAAACTTATTGCATTGGTGGGCTTAAAAAGGGCACCAGTAATATCGATTTAGTCAAAACTATTTTAAAAATAATGGGGAAAAGCGAAAAAGATATTGAATATGTTGCCGATCGTCCAGCTCACGATAATTATGCTGTCAATTGGGATAAAATTAATAAAGAATTAGGATGGAAACCAAAATATGACTTGGAATCTGGCTTGGAACAAACCATCGATTGGTACACTCAAAATCAAGATTGGTATCAAGACACTAAACACGAAGCCGAAGAATTTTATATTAAATTAAACAAAATTAAAAAATAATGATTAATAATTTAATAAAAGCCTCCCTGTCAAGGGAGGTGGATTCCGATTTATCGGAAGACGGAGGGTTTGTTTTATGAACTTTATTAAAACCAAAATCGAAGGTCTAATTATTATTGAACCCTCAGTTTTTCCCGATGACCGTGGTTTTTTTATGGAAAGCTACAATCAAAAAGTTTTTGCTGAAAATGGTATTAATGTCCAATTTGTTCAAGATAATCACTCTCAATCAACCAAAGGCGTTTTACGTGGTCTTCATTTTCAAAAACCGCCTTTTGCTCAAGACAAATTAGTCCGTTGCACTCGCGGAGAAATATTGGATGTCGCCGTTGATATTCGCAAAAATTCCCCAACTTTCGGACAACATGAAACCGTAATTTTATCTGAAGAAAATAAAAAAATGGTTTTTATTCCCAAAGGTTTTGCCCATGCTTTTTTAGTTCTTTCCGATGTTGCTGATTTTCAATATAAATGCTCTAATTTTTATAACAAAGAATCAGAAGGCGGCCTTTTATGGAACGATTCCGAAATTAGTATCGACTGGCCTGTCATGGATTACATTTTATCCGACAAAGACAAACTCTGGCCTAGCCTTGAAGAACTAAAAAAAACTTTACAACCAGATCAATAAACAAAATAGAATAATGCCTGTACAGAAATTGTAAACTCATATTTTTTTTGTTATCATAGCTGGTGGATATTTCATTATCTCCTGAAACAATTTTAACGATCGGACATTTGTCCATTACTAATTCGCTATTTTCCGGACTTATAATCATTACTATCCTCTCTTTTGTTCTCTTAAATTTTCGCCCCTCGGCAACAAATCCAACAAAACTACAACTGGCAGTAGAAGCTGTTTATTTAGAACTTAAAAAAATAGTGGAACCAATTTTAGGCGATGCTACCACAAAATATTTTCCACTTCTTTTAACTTTTTTCATTTTAATCATTTCTTTTAACTGGTTTGGGTTATTGCCTATTACTGGAACTATTGGTTTCAATCACAATACAGCAGAAGGCACTATTGAAATGGTTCCTTTTTTTAGGGCTCCAACCTCCGATTTGTCGGCCACCTTAGCCCTTGCCTTAATCTCTGTTCTTGCCACCAATTTTATTGGGCTCAAATCATCTGGCATTAAATTTTTTAAAAGATACTTTGATTTTTCTAAACCGTTGGATTTTTTTGTTAGCACCTTAGAATTAATTTCTGAGCTAGGTAAAAATTTCTCTTTCGCTTTTCGTCTCTTTGGTAATATTTTTGCTGGTGAAGTTGTCCTTTTAGTCATTACCAGTTTGACATATGGTCTTGCAACATTGCCCTTCTTCGGGTTAGAATTATTCATTGGGTTAATTCAAGCTTTCGTCTTCTTCATGTTAACATCAATATTTATTAAGTTAGCTATTAAAAAACATTAAAAAAATATGGAAAATATAAATCAATTAAGAGATATTGCTATGGCCTTGGCTATAGGTATTGGAGTCCTTGGTCCTAGTTTAGGTATTGGTATCATCGTTAGTAAAGGGTTAGAAGCCATTGGTCGTAATCCTGCCGCTGAAAGCAAAATCAGAGCCAATATGATTCTTGGTGTTGCCTTTACTGAATCATTAGCCATCTATGCCTTAGTCATAGCCCTGATCATTAAGTTTGTTTAGTAAAAATAATGGAGTCACTCGGCATAAATTTTCTTAATATCATAGTATACAGTTTGATTTTTCTGACTCTATATCTCGTATTAAAAATTAAATTTGTTCCTAGTATTGAAAAAGCTCTCTCGGAAAGACAAAAGATCATCGAAAAAGGGTTAAGCTTTGCACAAGAACTAAACCAGAGAAAAGAACTTATTGAAACCGAAAGAAAAAATATTTTGGCCGAAGCTCAAAAACAAAAAGAAGAACATTTGGCCATTGCTAGAAAGCAAATAGACGAAGAGCACTATCAGATAGTAACCTCTGCTAAAGAGAAGGCAACTCAAATAATTGATGAAGCCCGAAATATTGTTTCTTTAGAAAATAAAACCACAGCTGATCGAATTAATAAGGTTGTAGACGAAAAAACAATGGCGAAAATAAAATTATTGGCTTCTCAAGGCAAGTTGCAAGTTAATTTTTTACTAAATTAATATGATTAATAAAAATAGAAAAACAGCGGTAGATATTTTTCTATTGTCCAAAGAGAATAAAGATTCAACACTATTAATGTTGGAAATTTTATCTCGTATTGAGATAAAAGAAATAAAATCAATTTTACTCGATTACCAAAAATTACTTAGTGGAGAAATTAAAATAGTTAATGTTAGTTCAGCACAAGAACTTTCAGATGCTCAAAAACAAACGCTAGAGAAAAAAGTTGAAAGTGAGTTTAAACCAGATCTTGTTTTCTTTTATGAAGTCGAAGAATCATTGGTTAGTGGTTTTTGTTTTCAAATAGATGATTCTCTTTACGATCGTACACTTAATTCATTTTTAGACTAATATTTATATGAACTTCAAAAACATTGGAAAAATTATTCAAATCAAAGACAATATCATATGGATAAGTGGCTTATCAAAAGTTGGATACAATCAACTAATTACTATCAAAACTTCCACAGGTCTAATCGACGCTCTTGTTTTGAATTTACAAGCTAATATGATTGGGGCAGTTGTTCTTGGTGACTCAAGAGTTATTCATCAAGGTGATATCGTTGAATTTAGTGGAGAAAGTCTAAAAATAAAAGTAGATGAAAAACTTTTGGGTAATATCATCAATCCTTTAGGCTATTCATTGATTGGAAAAAAATCTCTTGTTGCTACCAGTGGAAAAGAAATGTCGCTAGAAAGAATTGCTTCTGGTGTTTTAGCTCGTCAAAATGTTTTTAAGCCTTTATATACTGGCATCTTTGCCATTGATTTAATGATTCCAGTTGGCTGTGGCCAAAGACAATTAATTATTGGTGACAAAAAAACCGGCAAAACTTCTGTTTGTATTGATACAATTCTTAATCAAAAAGATAAAAATGTCATTTGTATTTATGTTGCTATTGGCCAAAAAGCAGCCAGTGTTTCCAGGATACGCCAACTTTTAATTGAAAAGAAAGCAATGGATTATACCGTCATTGTCGCTGCCAACGCTTCAGATCCGGCTTCTATGCAATATTTAGCCCCATATTCAGGTTGTGCCATCGCTGAATATTTCGCCGAAAAAGGTAAAGATGTTCTTATTGTTTACGATGATCTTTCAAAGCATGCTGTTTCTTACCGGGAAATTTCACTATTGCTCAACCGACCTGCCGGACGAGAAGCCTATCCTGGTGATGTTTTTTATCTCCATTCCCGTTTGTTAGAAAGAGCATTGCAATATTCAGAAAAGCTTGGCGGGGGGTCTATTACTGCCCTTCCTATCGTCGAAACTCAACTAAACGATATTACTACATATATTCCAACTAATATTATTTCCATTACAGATGGTCAAATTTATTTTGACACTGTCCTTTTCAACTCGGGGCAAAGACCAGCCATAAACATTGGTGATTCCGTATCTCGTGTCGGTAGTGATGCCCAAAATAGTGCCGTTAAAAAAATTGCTGGTCCATTAAAACTCGACCTAGCTCAATTTCGTGAGCTACAAGCTTTTGCTTCGTTTGGTGCCGATCTTGATAAGAGTTCCACTACAAAGTTGAAGCGAGGTGCTCTAATTTTTGCCCTACTCAATCAATTTGAACAAATGCATTTTCCAATTTCACATCAAGTCGTAATTTTTTATGCAGTTATCAACGATCTTGTTAAGTACACCAGCATTCATAATGTTGTAAACTGGCGTTTTCAATTTTTAGATTTTTTAAAAACTAAAGGTGTTGATATCATTTCTCAAATAGAAAGTGGACAGAAAGTTGAAGGGGAATTAGAAAAAAAACTACTTGAATTAGTTAATCAATTCAATAAAACTTATGGCGAATCTTAGAGAAACTAAAAATAGAATTAGTTCTATTAAAAATACCTCTAAAATAACGCATACTATGCAGATGATTTCGGCTATAAAATCCCATACTTCTCAACAAGCTGTTTACAAAATAACCAAATATGCCGACAAAATTAATGACATGATTGCTGGCATGGATTTCAGCTACGATTTTGATTCCTATCTCTTAAATAACAGAAAGAAAATTTCTAGTGCACTTTTTATCGTAATTGGTCCTAGTAGAGGTTTTGTTGGAGCTCTTCCTGCAAATATTACCGACACCTTAGCTAATTTTGTATCAGTATTAAAACATGACAATAAAAATATTACTTTTTCTGGCATCGGCATAAACAAATTAGGCCTAAAAACCTTGAATTCTGCCAATATTGATTCAGAAAATTTTACAGGTGACTCACTTGCATCTTTACCAAGTTTAATTCTAGAAAAATTTAAAGATAATCTCTGCGACAGAGTTTATATTATCTACCCAAAATATATTAATTTATTAAATTACAAAGCTGAAGTTAAACAATTATTACCAATTGATCCATCAATCCTTGATTCAGACCATAAAAAACACTCACTTGACGACACCTATATTTTTACCCCAAACAAAGATGAAATTTTGGAAAGTTTACTTCTTCAACATTTTGAAGCACAAATTATGTATGCCTCTCTAAATTTAAACGCTTCAGAACATTCCACTAGGATGGTAACCATGAAAAATGCTACCGATAAGGCAAATGAATTAAGTACCAATTTGACTGCTGTTTACAATAGACAGCGTCAATCTAAAATTACAGAACAAGTTATAGAAATTTCACAAGGAAACAACAAATTATGATAAACGATTATGGAACAATAACTCAAATAATGGGTGTTGTTGTTGATGTTCAATTCAGCTCCAACAATATTCCTAGTATTAACCACACCCTCGAAGTTGAAATGGGTGACCAAAAATTAATTCTAGAAGTTCAACAACACATGGGAGGAAATGTTGTTCGGGCTCTTGCTTTGGGCTCAACTGATGGGTTGTCACGAGGCACCCAAGCTAAAAACACTAAAAATACTATTACCGTTCCAGTTGGTCAAAAAACCATAGGTAGAGTTTTTGATTCTTTGGGTAATGTCATTGATGGCAAAGAACCAATAATCGGCGATAGGTCGTCCGTTTTTAGGCCTGCTCCAGAAATGGACTATCTTTCCACTGAAACTGAAATTTTAGAAACTGGGATAAAAGTTATTGACTTGATGTGTCCATTCATTAAAGGTGGTAAAATCGGCGTTTTTGGTGGAGCTGGAGTTGGTAAAACCGTAGTTATCCAAGAACTTATCTATAATATTGCTACTAAACATAATGGAATTTCAGTTTTTACTGGAGTCGGAGAAAGAACCAGAGAGGGAACTCAACTCTTACAAGAAATGACTCACAGTGGTGTTCTAGATAAAACTATCCTTGTTTTTGGTCAAATGAATGAACCACCAGGTGTTCGTCTAAGAACTGCCATCGCCGGTTTAACCATGGCCGAACATTTTCGCGACAAAGAGAACAAAGATGTTCTTCTTTTTATCGACAACATTTTCCGCTTTATTCAAGCTGGTTCCGAAGTTTCTGCTCTTATGGGTCGATCCTCATCTGCTGTCGGTTACCAACCAACCCTTGCCTCTGAACTTGGTTACTTAGAAGAAAGAATTGCTTCCACTAAAAACGGGTCTATCACTTCAATCCAAGCCGTCTATGTTCCTGCTGATGATTACACCGATCCTGCTCCAGCCACTACTTTCAGTCATTTAGATTCTAGTTTGGTTCTAGACAGATCTCTGGCATCACAAGGAATCTATCCTGCTGTTGATCCACTATCTTCAACCTCACTAGGACTTTCACCAAGTATTGTTGGTGAAAAACATTATAATGTCGCTAAATCAGTTCAAAAAATCCTCCAACGATACAAAGAACTTCAAGATATTATTTCAATTTTAGGTATCGAAGAACTATCAGATGAGGATAAATTAACTGTTTCTCGTGCCAGAAAAGTTCAAAAATTTTTAACCCAACCATTCCAAGTAGCCAAACAATTTACTGGTAAAGATGGTATTTTCATGCCGGTTTCTCAAACAGTTCTAGCCTTTGAAAGGATTCTTAATGGTGAATTTGATTCGCTTCCGGAATCAAATTTTTACATGAAAGGTAATATTGAAAGTGTTTTAGAATCTAAAAATGATTAATGTATCTATTTTGTCGCCAACTGATAGTCAAAAATTCGATAAAATTAAATCAATTTCTATTGATGGAATTGATGGCCATATAAAAATTTTGCCAGGTCATAATAATTTTATTTCTTCTCTAAAAAATAGTGAACTTCAACTAAATTCTGTTTCCAATAAGAAAACTTTTTTTACTATCAACAATGGTCTTTTTAAATTTTTTGAAGATCAAGCCGTAATTTTAGTAAGCGAAATTGCTTTAAAAAAAGAAACAATAAAAAAGGGAATTATATTAAAACCATTATCTCCAGAACTTGTCGAAGTCGAAAAAGAGATAAAATATCAAAAGAAGTTATAATTTCTTATGCAAAAAATTATCGGCACCGGCCTTTCCGGTCTAGTTGGCAGTCGCATCGTTGAACTATTAGAAGACAAATTTGAATTTGTCGATTTTTCACTCGACAGCGGCGTTAATATTTTAGATCAACAAAGTTTGAGCCAAGCTTTCGAAAAAAATAAAGATGCTGTTGCTGTTTTACACATGGCCGCTTTCACAGATACTAATTCCGCCTGGGAGCAAAAAGGGGATAATTCTGGAATTTGTTATCAGCTCAATGTTGAAGGCACCCGAAGTATTTTAAATTTAGCCCAAAAATACAATCAATATTTAATCTATATTTCTACCGATTTCGTTTTTGACGGCACCAAAGCAACTTCTTATTCGGAAATCGATACCCCTAATCCCATCGAATGGTATGGTGAAACCAAATATCTTGGCGAAAAAGTTATCACCGATTCAGGGTTTACCAATTACAATATTTCCAGAATTACCTATCCTTACCGTGCCAAATTTGATGTCAAACCCGACATTGTTCGCAAAGTTTTAACCAAACTTCAAGCCAATGAGCCAGTTAAAATGTTTTCCGATCAAATTTGCACCTACACTTTTATTGATGATATTGCCAATGCATTGGGATATTTTTTAGAAAACAAAACTACTGGAATCTATCATTTGGTTGGTTCCTCGTCTCACTCTCCCTATGAAATGTGTTTAGAAATCGCCAAAGCTTTTAATTTAAATAAAGATTTAATTTCCGCCAGCAGTTTAGAAGAATATCTAAAATCGCAACCCGTTGGCAGCCGTCCTTGGCAAAAAACCTTAATCACTTCCAATCAAAAAGCCACTGATCTTGGCCTAAAATTCAAAACCCTAGCCGAAGGATTGGAAGAAATTAAAAAACAAATAAAATTATGGAAAGTAGTGGTGAACTAAATAATTCTGTTATCCAAAAAAATAAAAGATCACCACAAGAAATTGCCGCCAGTGTTCTTGAAGTTCATAGTCCTAATTTGACTTCATTGGCTCCTCTTAAAGGAAAGGAATTAGATGAAAAATATATCGAGTCAAAAGGAAGAATTGAAAAACTACTTAAAGACGGTGTTGGCGATGAGACACTTAGTTTGGAATTAAATAAAATTTACGACGAAGGAAAAAGGCTTGGTATTTATAATCCATCAGAAAGCGATAACAGAGAACAACTTTTAATTGAGGCTCAAAATTATTTTTCTAATTTTGGTTTTTCCAAAGAACAATCAGAAAAAAATGCCAGAGAAAAATTATCTAGATATGGATTTTGGGCTAAATTTAAAGAATGGCGACAAAATCACGAAAAAAACATCAATAAAGAATTCAATTCTTTTATAGAAAATCATTCCTTAGATAAAAAACAAGAATTGGAAAAAATTTCTGAATTAGAAAAAGATTTTATTCGTTTAGAAAATTTAGACCAAGCCCAAGAGTTAGCGCATAATTTTCCTGGTGGTAATTATCTTTTTCATGGAACTAATGTTAAACAAGCAATTGAAATATTAAATTCTGGCAATCTGGCAAATTACAAAAGTTTACAAGATCAAGAGGAAGAAAGATTTGCAAGCGAAGGTGGTCAAAAAAAATTTAATAAACAAAATTCTGGCTATGAAGGTATTTCCTGGAGTTTTAATCAGATAGAAGCTTTGCCTGGTGATCGTTATCATCTAGTTGGGTTTTTAGCCTCACCCAATGAAATTTTAAAAGACAATTTACAACTTTCAGTTCCTTCTCGCCCAGCTCCCCATGAATTGATTTTAATCAATCAAGAAATCAATGCTAATAAGTTTTATACTTTCAAAACTCAAGAAGAATTACTTGTAAATTTTGGTATTGGTGAAAATAATTCTGTATTACCAAATTTGATTCAATTGTGTTCCTATAAAGAAAATAAAAAAAGTGATAAACCAAATATTTTCATAGATAATTCTATGTTGTTTGATTTTGCTGAAACCGAAATGTCCGACTATGAAGTAGAACAATTATTAAGAACTAAATATTCGATTAGAGACAATGGAACTACTCAATTTTCTCCTGATTTACTACAACAAACCACCAAAGATATTCCCGTCGGTGCTGTGTGGCTACAAGCACTCATTGATTCTGGTAGAATAAAAAATATTCCAGGTTTTGAAGATGTAAAAACAATTAGACATACCATTCTAAAAATAGAAGACTATGAAATATTTTTTGATGAACTTAAAAAAGAAAAATTTTATTTAGAAGATATGATTAAAGTCGAAGATGATAAAGTCACTTCAATTAATATTCCTATTTCAGAATTATATTTAGTTTTACCCAACACCGATCTTAAAAAATGGCTTAAAGTAGTCACTAGATCACCAATTAAACCAAAAGGTATTTTAACTTATAATCATCAAGAGGTTAGACTTGAAAACTTTGCTTCTATACATCGTGGTGATCATGATAAATTATCTGAAATAATAAGAAATGCTATTCCTTTTTCTGAAGGTTATATTCATTTTGAAAAAGATATTTTAGGAGAAAAGATAACCGATGAAAAATTAGCCGGTCACCGACACCAGGTAATAGGGGAACAATATTTAACCAACAGAAAATCTGTTATTAAAAAAAATAACAATCTAATCATTATTTGATATTATCTTATTAATCTCTCTTAATTAATACCGTTTTTATTCCCAATCCTTCCGCTTGTTTTAAATCAGTCTCATAAGAGTCACCCACAACTAATGTATTTTTAATATTTATATTTTTAAATAATTTATTCCAAATTGCTGGTTTATCAACAGGATCACCGGTTATAAATTCTCCAGGATATTCTTTTAATAATTTTTCCATTCGTTTTCTTTTTTCTTTAGATGAATATTCTGGATCATAATCTAGCTCAATTTTCTCTCCAACCTGTTTAATTTTCAAAATTGAATCACTACCAGTAACCCAAATTATTTTAATTTTTTCCTTCTTAATTTTATTTAAAAAAGGAATCGCATCATCATAAATTTCCCAAACATCAGACACTGCTTTCCAATAAATTTTTCGCAACTTTAAAATATCATCAGCTTTTAGAGTCAGCCCTATTTTTTTTGAAGCAATCATTATCATCGTTTCTCTCGACCAATATTTTACTCCATATTCAATTACTACTTTATTTTGATAATCAGAAATTTCTTTTATATTTTTTTTATATTCAATTAATTCTTCTTTCGTCAAATTACTCAAACTCCTCTTGCCCCTTAAAATTAAATCAAAAATTTTACCCACCTCATCTCCTAATTTTGGATAATAATCATTCAATTTTTTATTACCTCGTTTATTACCTATATCAAAATCGAAAACCGTATAATCTATATCAATAAAAATTTTATCTATTTTTTTACTATTAATTAATTCCAATATTTTTTTATTATCCAATCTATTTGTTTTCATCTTCAATCATTTTAATTAATTTTTTTGCCTCTTTTACAGCAAAATTAATACCCCTATCTTCCGGATAAATTTGAGAAAAATTTAATCGATATAACTTTTCATTAACTTTATAATTTGGAATTTTATAATTTTTTGTAACAATATGCTGGGCATTTTTAAATTTAAAAATCTTTTTTTCTAAAACCCGATTTTCATCAAATTCTGGTTTAATTTTTTTTAAATAATCAAAAAATTCTTTTTCAATTTCTTTATCCGAAATTTTAAAATATCGATGGTCTTGTGGGACATAAGTTCCCAAATAATAAACATTTTTACCATTATATCCGCCGTTTTTTAATAGATTGTTATGTTGAACCATCACTAAAAAAGGGGATTTCAAATCATTAATATTATGCCAATAAAATTCACTAAGACTCTGATCTGAAGAAAAAACCAAATCTACCGCTCCAATATAATCAACTCCCTCAGCTGGCCGTGTATCAATCACCAAATCAAAATCAGAAATCGCCCTGTCAAGGGAGATGTCCGCAGGACAGAGGGTTTGTACCTTTAAATTTTTAGCTAATTTTTTAATAATTAAACCAAACCCTCCATCAATATAACCTAAAACCTCTTCTCCTTTTTCATTAATTGATCCACCCCTAGTATGAATTCTAGCCCAAAGCCAAGCCATTGAAACTTTTTCGTAATATTCATGGAACTTTCCTTTTAATAAAGGTTTCCAAATCACTTCATAAGCCCTTCTTCCAGCCCATTTTTCCATCCATTTCGCAGCTGTAACATCTTCATATTTCTTCCAATCTCCATCAAATTTAAGCCACAAATAAACCAAACCTAATCTAAATTTATCGACTAATCCCAATTCTCCAAATTTTAATAAATCAATTGCGCCTAAAAATGGGTACATTTTACCGTTATAATAAAGTCCAATCGAACTTTTATACCATTTTAATTTTTCTTTCAAACCCAATTCTTCAATTAAATTAATTATTTCTTTATCAGTTTTAAAAATATGATGATAAACTTTTTCCAAACTTTCCCCTCCAATTTTAAAATCCGACAATAACCCGCCCATTTCTTTTTCTTTTTCAAAAATAGTTACATCATATCCTTTTTTAAATAACTCATATCCGGCAGTCAAACCGCCGATTCCTGCCCCAATAATCGCTACTTTTTTTTTCATAAATTATGGTATCATAATCCCATCCGCTGTTGCTTGAATGCAACGGTTTTTATTATCATTTATCATAAATAATGGCTGAACAAATCAAACTTACTAAAAATCGTAACGTAACTATGGATAAAGTCCGAAACATTGGAATTATCGCTCATATTGATGGTGGCAAAACTACTACTACTGAAAGAATTTTATTTTATACCGGTAAAATCCACAAAATTGGTTCTGTTGACGAAGGTTCAACTACTACCGATTCCATGACTCAAGAAAAAGAACGTGGTATTACTATTCAATCTGCTTGTATTACTACTTATTGGAAAGATTATCGTCTAAATATTATCGATACCCCCGGACACGTCGATTTTACCGCCGAAGTGGAAAGATCGCTTCGTGTTTTAGACGGAGCTATTATGATTTTTGATGCTAATGCTGGTGTTCAAGCTCAATCAGAAACTGTTTGGCGACAAGCCGACAAATATGGTGTTCCTCGAATTACTTTTGTTAATAAAATGGATAAAATAGGTGCCTCTTTTCAAGGTACTTTAAATAGTATTACCGAAAAACTTCATGCTCCAATTTGCCCTGTTGTTATACCTGTTGGTGAAGAACATGACCACATTGGTGTTGTTGATTTGATGAATATGGAAATGATTGTTTACGATAAGGATGAAGAAGGTTTAGAATTTACCCGAAAACCAGTCACCGATGAATATAAAGAAAAAGCTATCAAAGCCCGAGCCGAAATGGTTGAAAAAATTGCTAGTGAAGATGAAATTTTAATGGAAAAATTTTTAAACGATGAAGAAATTTCCATCCCAGAATTAAAAGCTGCTCTCAGAAAAGCCACTATCGACAAAAAACTGTTCCCAGTTTATTGTGGCGCTGCATGGAGAAATAAAGGTATTCACCCTATTTTAGACGGTATTATTGACTATCTTCCGTCCCCATTAGATCTTCCTCCAATCGAAGGTTATAATCCAGAAAATAATGATCCTATCTTCAGAAAACCTCTCAAAACAGAACCATTATCAGCTCTTCTTTTTAAAGTTCAATCAGATCCACATGTTGGAACTTTATCCTATGTTAGGGTATATTCTGGTACTTTAAAAGCCGGTTCTGAAGTTTACAACACAACCAAAGGTAAAAGCGAACGTATTGGTCGTTTACTTTTAATGCACGCTGACAAAAGAGAAGGTCTTGAAGAAGGTTTTGCTGGTGAAATTGTTGCCTGCATTGGTTTAAAAGAATCTACCACTGGCGACACTCTTTGCGATTCCAACAACATCATTTCTTTATCTCCAATTCAATTTGCTGAACCAGTTATTTCTTTATCCATTGAGCCAGCCACTGCCGATGATCAAGAAAAAATGGGTGCTGCTCTTAATCGTTTAGCTATCGAAGATCCAACTTTTAGAGTTACCTACAATCATGAAACTGGCCAAACTATTGTTGCTGGTATGGGTGAACTTTATCTTGAAATCATTGTTGATCGTTTAAAAAGAGAATTTGGTGTCAATGTTAAAACCGGTGCTCCCCAAGTCGCTTATCGTGAAACTATTTCCGGAAATGCCGAAGGTGAGGGTAAATACATTCATCAATCCGGTGGTCATGGCCAATACGGTCATTGTAAAATTAAAGTTGAACCTAAAGAAAGAGGGGAAGGCTACGAATTTGTCAATGCTGTCAAAGGTGGAGCTATTCCAGCCAATTTTATTCCTGCCATTGAAAAAGGTGTTAAAGAAACTCTCCAAAAAGGTATTATCGCTGGATTCCCAGCCACTGACATTAAGGTCACCGTCTACGACGGAACCTATCACGAAGTCGATTCTTCCGAAATGGCCTTTAAATTAGCTGGAGCATATGCCATTAAAGATGCCTTTGCTGCCGCTAAACCTTTAATTGTCGAACCAATCATGAAATTTGAAGTTAATATCCCTTCTGAATTTTTAGGAACCGTCATCGGTGATCTTTCTTCTCGTCGCGGTCAAATCAACGGAACCGAAGATAGTCACGGTTTCACCACCATTCATGCTTTCGTTCCATTAGAAGCCATCAGTGGTTATGCCACAACCATTCGCAGTTTAACCCAGGGTCGTGGATCTTTTTACATGGAACCATGCCGTTACGATCCAGTTCCACGTGAAATTCAAGAAAAACTAACCACAAAAACCAACGGTTAATAAAAATCTTAACCAGTCATCAAATACTCCCGATTTTCGGGAGTATTTTTATGTTAATATAAAAATATAAAATAATTCAAAATTTAATGAGCGAAATAATCAAAAATACTTATCGTGGTTATGAAATAGAATTTATTAGAAGAATAGATCAAAAAACAGCTACTCCAGATTCTCGCATTGCCTTTGATGACGGTATACCAACTTCACAATTAAACAGAGAAAATTTATTTGATATAGTTTCTAACACTGTTTGTCCTGGGACATATTCCTATTTTTGTAAAACTATTAATGACCAAAAAGAAACCAGAATAGCATTAGAAGTAGTTGAAGGTCCTTCTTTAAGAAAAAATAAACATTTGTAAAATAAATCACAAAATATATAATTTATTTTGTGCCACTCGAAAAATTTCCATTCAAAATAGAAAAACAATTTCGATTAAAAAATTGGGATTATTCATCATCCGGTTTTTATTTCATTACAATTTGTACACATGATCATACAAGTTATTTTGGCAAAATAATAAATAATAATATTGAATTAAATCAAATCGGAAAAATTGCATTTCAAGATTGGATAAATATTCCAAATCATTTTCAAAATATTATATTGGACGAATTTATCATTATGCCAAATCATGTGCACGGAATATTAATAATTAATAATATAAACATGTGTAGGAACGCGCCGTGGCGCGTTCATTCAAACAATGATTTAACCATTCATTCAAACAACAATAAAATTATTCATCCAATCAATAATTTCACAAATAATAATTTTAATATAAACAAGAACGCGCCACGGCGCGTTCCTACAGGGATTGAACCATTAATACCAAATTCAATTTCATCAATTATTAATCATTTTAAAGGGAACATAACCAAATTTTGTAAAAACAACAATTTAAATTTCAAATGGCAACCAAAATTCCATGACCGCGTTATTCGGTCCGAAAAAGAATATTACATCAGAAGGCAATACATTAAAAACAATCCTAAAAATTGGGGAAAAACAATCCCATCTTCTTGACTTTTCCCAATTTATATCCTATAATAACCAAAATTTATACAATTTCCCAAGCAGAAATTAATATAGATAGTACTTTTAAAACTAGGTTGTAATATTGATGAACGGAAACATGGTTCAAAATTTTTGTGCCATCTTTCCGTTCATCAAGGATGAATGAGATTTTGAAAGAAGGTAATTTTATGTCCAAAATTGACAATACATTTAGTAAATTAGTAGAGGATGTAGAAAAAAAAGATCCAGAAATCACTCAAATGGAAAATCTTTTTGTGATGAAAAGATTGGAATCAGCATACCCACATGCCTTTTTAAAATTTGAAAAAGGTGATAGTAATGAATATTGCTTGGTTCTAAATTGTGGAAAACACAACAAAAAAATAATCGGTAAATTCGGAATCGTTAACCTGACAATAGATGAATATGGTCCGGTTGTCAGCGAATATTCGTTTGACATAACTCCGATCATAAGAAATCTATTTGAAGGAAAGGAACCACTTGAAAGATTAATAGGAGTGACTATTAAACAAGAGTATATTAATGTTTATATCAAAAATATTGAAGAAAAGATAAAGGAGTTAAGTAATGGTTGGGGCATATCTAATTATGATTATCCTGAAAATTGGAGTGAATACTATTACTTAATAAACAGAAAAAATTATATTTTAGAATCCATCAAAAAAGACGAAAAAATATTTGTAAAATGTTCAGCCAAGAAATATGATATTAACCGTATAAATATTTTTTGTACTCGTAGTTTTAAGGAAGAATTAGATTTTGCTGAAAATCACAGCCCGCTCAAAACATGCGAAATCCTTTTGGATACACTAACCAAACCTTCCAAAAAATTCCGTCTATTTTCCAGAATAACCTAAATTATTCAAATTTCCCGGTACAGAACACTCATTTTGCGTCATACGCTTTATGAACTTCTTGTGCCGGGTATTTTTTTGCCAAAATTTCCAATTTATTCATGTAGAGACGTAGTGCGCTACGTCTCTACTACGGGTAATCAAAATCAACATTATCAAATTAAATTTTATATTTTTTTTATGTTAAACTTTTACTTAACTCTATTTAGATAAATTTTTCTAAAAAGGCATTAAATTGCTTCGTTTTGTATATTGCAAAGCCTTAGTCTAGCTGTTACAATCTAAAAGCATTTTAATCTAAAATTATTAATTCAATTTCGTCTTAAAGAAGACAACAAATTAAAAAAGGAGAAAACAATGGCAGAAACTTATAAAAGAGATAAACCACACGTTAATGTCGGTACTATTGGTCACGTCGATCATGGTAAAACCACTCTAACCGCCGCTATTTCAGCAATTCAAGGTGGTGGAAAATCCTACGCAGATATCGCCAAAGGCGGTACCGTTCGTGATGCTTCCAAAATCGTTACTATTGCTATTTCTCATATTGAATACGAAACCGATAAAAGACATTATGCCCATATCGATTGTCCAGGACACGCTGATTACGTCAAAAACATGATCACTGGTGCTGCTCAAATGGATGGAGCCATTCTCGTCGTTTCTGCACCAGACGGTCCAATGCCACAAACTCGTGAACACGTTTTGTTGGCTAATCAAGTTAATGTTCCTAAATTAGTTGTTTTCTTAAATAAATGTGACCTCGTCACTGATCCTGAATTCTTAGATTTGGTCGAAATGGAAGTCCGTGATTTATTAACTAAGTACGGTTTCCCAGGTGATGAAACTCCAATTATTAGAGGTTCCGCTCTTAAAGCTCTCAATGGTGACCCAGAAGGTGTTGAATCTATTAAAAAATTAATGGATGCTTTAGATACTTATATCGATGAACCTGTTCGTGAATTAGATAAGCCTTTCTTAATGCCAGTTGAAGATGTTTTCTCAATCAAAGGTCGAGGAACCGTTGCTACCGGTAGAATTGAAAAAGGTATTATTAAAATTAACGATGAAATCGAAATCGTTGGTTTACGAGACACTCGAAAAGCCATTGTTACTGGTGTTGAAATGTTCCACAAACTACTTGATCAAGGTCAAGCCGGTGATAACGTTGGATTATTGCTTCGTGGAGTTGAAAAAAATGACATCGAAAGGGGTCAAGTTTTAGCTAAACCAGGTTCAATCCAGCCACACACTGAATTCAAAGCTGAAGTTCTTTTACTTAAAAAAGAAGAAGGTGGACGTCACACTCCAATCTTCAGTGGTTATCGTCCACAAGTTTTCATCAGAACTACTGATGTAACTGGTGATCTTACTCTACCAGAAGGTACTGAAATGGTCATGCCAGGCGACAACACTAACGTTGTTATTAAATTAATCAAACCTGTTGCTATGCAACCTGGCCAAAGATTTGCTATCCGAGAAGGTGGCTTAACTGTTGGTGCCGGTGCTATCACAGAAATTATTAAATAAATTTATGACCAAAGGTAACCACATTAGAATTCGATTAAAATCCTTCGATCATCGTATCATCGATGAAGCAGCCATTAAAATCGTCGAGACTGTGGTTACCGCTGGTGCTCAGGTACAAGGACCAATTCCTTTACCAACTGAGAAAAAAACCATTGTTGTTCTAACTAGTCCTCATACCGATAAAAACGCTCGTGAGCATTTCCAAATTCTCACCCATAAGCGTCTAATCGATATTTCGAATACCAGTCTTCGAACTGTAGATAGCCTTCAACATTTAGATTTACCATCAGGAGTGGAAATAGAAGTTAAAATGTAATTATGATTTCAGGATTTCTTGTTAAAAAATGTCAAATGACCAGTGTCTTTACTGAAGACGGCAAAAGAATTGCCGTTACTAAATGTGTTGCCAAACCTTTAGTTGTCACTCAAATTAAAAACCAAAACAAAGATGGTTACCAAGCTGTTCAAGTTGCCTATGGTCAACGAAAAAGACTCGACCAATCCACTTCCGTAAAATTAAACAAACTAAAAATTGAAGGCACACCAAAAGGTTTTCAAGAATTCTTTTTAACCTCCGATCAAATCCCTGAAGTTGGCAGTAATATTTCTATTGATACTATTTTTACTGTCGGTGAAAAAGTTGATATTACTGGTATTTCCAAAGGTCGTGGATTTGCTGGTGTTATCAAAAGACATGGTTTCAGAAAGCAACCACTTTTAGGTGCTTCTGATCGTGTTCGACATCCTGGTTCAATCGGTGCTCAAACTCCAGGTAAAGTTGTTAAAGGTAAAAAAATGCCAGGACATATGGGAAATGTTAATAAAACCGTTGAAAACTTAAAAATCGTTGCCATCAATACCGAAAATAATGAAATATTAATTAGTGGTTCTTTTCCTGGGCACTTTAACTCTTGGATCACCATTACTAAAGTCTAATTATGAAAACTCAAATTTATAATATCAAAGCAGAAAAAGTTGGAGAAATTGCCCTACCAAAGGAAGTTTTTGATGCCAAAGTTTCTGAAAAATTAGTCGCTCAAGCCATTCGTGTTTATTTAGCCAATCAAAGATCTTCGTATGCCAAAGCAAAAACAAGATCAGAAGTCGCTGGAACACGACAAAAAGTTTGGGCTCAAAAAGGTACTGGTCGCGCTCGTCACGGTAACAAAACTGCCCCAATTTTTGTCGGTGGTGGTAGTGCTATGGGTCCAGATGGTCAACAAAACTATAAGCTTAAATTAAGTAAAAAAATGAAGGTGGTTGCCATTAATTCTATTTTAACTAAATTTGCTCAAGATAAAAAAATAATTATCATCGATTCTTTTAAAGAATTAACTCCAAAAACTAAAGAGGGAATTAAATTACTCACTGGACTTAAAGCCTCAAATGAAGTATTATCAAAAAGTTCGAAAGTTGGGATAATTACATCACAAACCCTTCAAAACGTAAAAAGGGCTTTTGGAAATCTTCCCAAAACAAATCTTTTGTCCCTTAAATCTTTAAATGTCTATAATCTTTCTAATCAAAATTTTTTGATTCTAAGTCAAGACACTCTAGACATTTTTTCTAAATAAATATGAAAACCAATTTAATAGTTTTAAAACCAGCTTTTACTGAAAAGACCTTAGTTCAACAAGAAAAAGGTAAATATACCTTTTGGGTCAAAAAAGACGCCACTAAAGGTCAAATTCAGTCTTCTTTTAAAACCGTTTTTGGCATCAAACCACTCAATATCAACACTGTCTTAGTCAAAGGTAAAACTAAAACTGATTGGAAAAAAAGATTACCAATCAAAAAACCTGATCTTAAAAAAGCCATTATTACTGTTGATAAAGATATTAAAATCGAATTATTAAATATCAAAACCAAATAATTTATGACCAGAATTAAAGCTTTATTAACTATCAAGAAAAAAACCAGCGGTCGAGATTCCCAAGGTCATGTCTCCATCCGACATCGCGGTGGTGAGCAAAAACGTTTTTTAAGAGAAATTGATTGGCGTAGAGATAAAATTGATATCAAAGCTAAAGTTGTTTCTATTGAATATGATCCAGGTCGAACCGCCGACATTGCTCTTTTAGTTTATGAAGATGGAGCTAAATCTTTTATTCTAGCCTCTACCGGTTTAAAAGTTGGTGATACCGTCGTTTCTTCAGAAAACGCTCCTATTAAAGAAGGTAATTGCCTACCTCTTAAAAACATCCCAGTTGGCGTTCCAATTCATTGTTTATCCTTCATCGTTAACAAAGGCGCTCAAGTAGTTAAAAGTGCTGGTAATGCTGCTTATGTTCAAAGCATCGACGGCAAAAAAGCCACCATTAAATTACCATCGGGTGAAATTAGAATTTTTAATGCCGAATCAAAAGCCACTATTGGTCAAGTCGGAAATTCAGAACATTCAACTCAAAAATTAACCAAAGCTGGTCAAAAACGTCTTCGAGGTATTCGTCCCACCGTTAGAGGTGTGGCTCAAAATCCTCATTCCCATCCACATGGTGGTGGTGAAGGTCGAAGCTCTATTGGTATGCATCCAAAAACACCTTGGGGTAAACCTGCATTCAAGAGAACCAGAAAACACAAAAAAGCATCTAATAAGTTAATTATTCAAAGAAGAAAGAAGTAATCTATGTCCAGAAGTTCTAAAAAAGGTCCATACATCGATCCAAAGCTACTTGAAAAAATAACTAAAGGCGGTACTGAGGCTATAAAAACTTGGGCCAGAAGAAGCCAGATTTCTCCTGAATTCATCGGGAAAAATTTTGAAGTTCACAATGGTAAAAAATTTATTAATGTCTATGTCACTGAAGATATGGTTGGTCATCGCTTAGGCGAATTTGCCGCTACTAGAACCTTCAAAGGTCATGGACGTATTGTTAAAAGAGTTATCGCAAAGACGTAAACTATGGCTCAAGAAATTAAAAAAACTAATACAAAAGCTAAAATTGTCGAAACTAAAGTCACTAAAACTAAAGTTTCAAAAATTAAAGAAGCTGTAGTCAAAGCAGTTTCACCAGTCATTAAAACTCCTAAAGTTGAAAAATCAACCACTGCGTCCGCCTCTGGTGGAAATGTGGCCAAATATCTCAACAAAAATCTTATGATTTCTCCTCGAAAATTAAGACTTTTAGTTAATAATATTAGAAAAATGACTCCAGTCGAAGCTTTAGCCAGACTAAAATTTACTAATACGAAAGCCGCTCGTATCACCATTAAAGCTCTTCAAAATGTCATTGCCGATGCTAAAAACAATTTCAATCTCGATGAAAATTCTTTAAAATTCGATCTCCTTAAAGTTGACGAAGCCTTAAAAATCAAGAGAATGGATAAATCCCATGGTTCTCGATTTGCTCGCGGTCTTATTCAAAAAAGGCACAGTCGACTAGTTATACATGTTAAAGGTAATCAAAAGTAATTATGGGTCAAAAAATTAATCCAATTGGTTTTAGGTTAGAGACTGTCAAAAACAGTCCTCAATGGCAATCATCTTGGTATGCCAATGCCAAAAAATATAGTATCTATCTTTTAGAAGACAAAAATATTAGAGATTTTGTCCAAAAGAAATTTAATTCTGCCGGCATCGTTTCTGTAAAAATCGAGCGATCTGTTAAAAAAATTAAATTAATTTTAGTTGTTTCCCGACCAGGTTTAGTCATTGGTCGTGGCGGTAAGGAATTAGAAACTATCAAAAAAGAAGTTCAAAGATTACTTTTTAAAGCCAGTGGTAAACAGGGTGTTGAAATCCAAGTTGAAGAATTCAAACATGTCGATCTTTCTGCCAAATTAGTTGCCGAAAAAATTGCTTTCCAGTTAACCAAAAGAATGCCATATCGACGAATCGTCTTATCAGCCATGGAAAAATCAATTTCTTCAGGTGCAAAAGGTATCAAAATTGTTCTTTCTGGACGTATTAATGGTGCTGAAATCGGTCGCCGAGAAAAATTTTCCCAAGGTACCGTTCCACTTAGTACTATTCGTTCTCATATTGACTATCATGAATGTCCATCGCTAACCAGATCTGGTTACATTGGCGTCAAAGTTTATTTATGTTTAGGCTAAACCATTATGTTACAACCAAGTCGAACCAAATATCGAAAACAATTTAGAGGTAAAATGAGAGGATTATCTAAAGGTAACTTAGTTGCTTTTGGCGAGTATGGTCTCAAATCTCTTGATTGTAGTTGGATTACTGCCAATCAATTAGAGTCCGCTCGTCGTGCTATCGCTCATGCCACCAAAAGAAATGGTCGTATTTGGATCAGAATTTTTCCAGACAAACCTATAACTGAAAAAGGTACTGGTACTATGGGCGCTGGAAAAGGCGATGTCAAAGGTTACGTTGCTGTTATTAAACCAGGTCGAATCATGTTTGAAGTTTCCGGTATTACCGAAACTGAAGCCAAAGAAGCTTTAAAATTAGCCGCAGCTAAATTACCAGTTAAATGCAAAATCGTTAATCGAAAATAGGGGTAGATTTTATGAAAAAAACTGATAAAATTTCCTACAGACAAAAAAGCACCGAAGAACTATCAAAGAATCTTTTAGATCTTCGTAAAAAGTTTATTGAAGCCAAAGCCAAATCGGCCACTGGCAATCAAAAAGACACTTCTGTCTTCTCAAAAATTAAATACGAGATTGCTTTAATCTCGACTCTTATTCAAGAAAAAAAACATGATAAAGAAAATTAATACTAATGGTAAAACATTCGAAGGTAGCGTCATTTCAGATAAAATGACCAACACTATCGTCGTTTCTCTTGAATATACCCGTCGACATCCTCTTTATAAAAAAATTATCAAAAAACATAAAAATATTTATGCCGAAAACAATTTATCAGCCAAAATAGGGGATAAAGTTAAAGTTCGAGAAACTCGACCTTTAAGTAAACTTAAAAGATTTACCACTTTAGCCATTACTAAAAAGTCTATCTAATTATGTCTGTCCAATTAAGAAGTATTATTAAACCAGCAGATAATTGTGGAGCTAAATCCGTCCAGGTTATCCACGTCTACAAAGGCCATTTCCATAAGAAAGGCACCATTGGCGACACTGTCTTAGCTGTTGTTAAAACTGCCATTCCAAATGGTTTAGTTAAGAAAAAAGAAAAAGTTAAAATGGTTATCGTTCGCACCAGAAAAGAATTTGGTCGAGTCGATGGCTCTTACATTCGCTTTAATGACAACGCTGGTGTTATAATCGATTCTCAAAATAATCCACGAGGTACCAGAATCTTTGGACCAATCGCTCGTGAAATTAAAGATTTAGGTTTTAATAAAATTGCCTCCATGGCTAAAGAGGTTTACTAACTATGAAAATATTAAAAGGCGACACCGTCAAAATTTTAATTGGAAAAGACAAGGGTCGTGAAGGTCTCATTGTCAAAACCATGCCCAAAAAAGATAAAGTTGTTATCCAGGGTATGAATTTATATAAAAAATGTATTAAACCTAGCCAAGGCAAACCAGGTTCTATTGTTACAAAAGAAAGAGCCATGACTGTTTCTAAAGTCGCTGTAATCTGTCCAAGCTGTAAAAAAGTCATCCGAGTTGCTTATCAAATCGATAAATCAGGTGAAAAATCTAGAATTTGCCGTAAATGTAAATCTATGTTAAATTCACCAGTCATTAAAAAATAACTATGTTAAAAACAATCATCGAAACCACTATTAAAGAAAATTTAATCAAAGCCACTTCAAAAGATCGTAATGTTTTTTCTTTACCAAAATTAAAAAAAGTAGTCATTAATTATCGTGTTTCTGATGCTCGTGAAAGCCAAGAATCCTTGATCGCTGCCACCGAAGAATTAGTTGCCATTACTGGTCAAAAACCAAAGCTTTGTAAAGCAAAAAAAGCTGTTTCTGCTTTTAAACTTAGAGAAAACGACCCCTTAGCCCTAAAAGTTACCCTTCGAGGAGCCAGAATGTACGATTTTATCGAAAAATTATTTAATTTAGTTTTACCTAGACTTCGTGATTTTAAAGGTTTACCTGAAACTGCTTTCGATTCTGAAGGTAATTATAATATGACAATCAAAGATCAAACCTTTTTTCCAGAAATTAATCTTGATAAAATTAATAAAATTCGACCAGTGCAGATCACCATGAATATTAATGCCTCTTCAAAAGAGGAAGCAAAAATGTTATTATCAGCCTTAGGTTTTCCTTTTACCAAAAAAATAAAATAAATTATGGCTACCTTAGCAAAAATTGTCAGAGAAGACAAAAAATTAAAATACAGCTGCCGACATCATAACCGATGTCACATTTGTGGTCGACCTCATGGTTTTATTCGTTTATTTGGCATCTGCCGACTTTGCTTTCGCAAATTAGCTCATGCTGGAATGCTTCCTGGTGTTAAAAAAGCCAGTTGGTAATAAAAATATGCATCAATCAACATCAATCGATTTTATAATTAGAATTAAAAATGGCTACAAAGCTGGCCGAAAAACTATTCTGGCTCCAGCTTCCAATTTTTGTGTTGCCATCGCCGAATTATTAAAGAAAACTGGATTTATTACCGATTTTTCAATTGCCGGTGATGTCAAAAAAGAAATGACCATTAAATTAGCTTATAAAAATAACGAACCTCGCGTTAGTGACGTTTCTTTATTTTCTAAGCCTGGTCGTCGCATCTACGAAAAAAATTCTTCCCTTCCTTGGGGTAAAAACCCCAAGTCATTAATCATTGTTTCCACTTCCAGCGGAGTTATGTCTCAAAAAGAGGCTAAAGTCAAAGGTCTTGGTGGAGAAATTATTGCCGAAATCTGGTAAACCATTATGTCAAGAATAGGTAAACAATTAATAGATATTCCAACCGGAGTCATTGTCGTTGTTAATTCCAATGAGGTTACCGTTACTGGTCCAAAAGGTGAATTAAAATTAAACATTGCTCCAAAAATTAACGTCGAAGTCAAAGACAATCAAGTTTTTGTCACTCGCGTTTCTGAAGATAAAAAAACCAAAGCTAATCATGGCACCACCCGAGCTCATATCAATAATATGATTCAAGGTGTAGTCGAACCATGGAAAAAAGAAATGGAAATCAAAGGTACTGGTTACAAAGCCATTTTAATGGGTAATAAAGTCAGACTTAATGTTGGCTACATTCATCCAGTCGACATCGAAGCTCCAGTCGGCATTACTTTTCAAGTTCCAGAAGACACTAAAATTATAATCACTGGTTGTAATAAAACTGTTGTCGGTCAAATTGCCAGTAATATTCGCAAAGTCAGAAAGCCAGAACCATACAAGGGTAAAGGTATTAGATATGCTAATGAATTTATAAAACTTAAAGCTGGTAAAAAAGCTAAAGCCTAAAAATAATATGATTATACACAATCCAAAACAAAGAAGACAAAATCGAGTTAGAGCTAAATTAGCCCTAAATTCAGGTGTTCCTCGATTAACAGTTTTTAGGAGCAATCAGCATCTTTGGGCTCAAATCATTGATGATAAACATGGTCGAACTTTAGTTTCAACTTCTACCAAATCATTAAAATTAGATAAAGGCACTAAAACCGAAAAAGCCATTGCTGTTGGTGAGCAAATTGCCATTCTAGCTCAAGAAAAAAATATTTCCAAAGTTAGATTTGATCGTGGACTTTATCGTTATCATGGTCGTGTTAAAGCTCTTGCCGATGGAGCTCGTTCTAAAGGTTTAAACTTTTAATAATATGGATAATAATCAAAGATATCAAAAATACGAAAAACCAATCAGTGAATTTACTGATAAAGTTGTTCAAATTAAAAGAGTTTCCAAAAAAACCAAAGGTGGAAATCAAATCCATTTCACCGCCTTAGTTGTTTCTGGTGATAAAAAAAACCGAGTTGGTGTTGGTTTAGGTAAAGCTAAATCAGTTGCTGATGCCATTCAAAAAGGTATTAAAAAAGCTCAAAAAGGTCTAATCACTATTCCTATTATTGATGGCACCATTTCTGGTTCTATCACTTTAAAATTCAAAGGAGCAGTCGTTTTAATCAGACCTGGTAAAAAAGGAAGTGGCCTTATTGCTGGTGGTCCTGTTCGAGCCGTTGTTGAATTAGCTGGCATTCAAGATATCGTCAGTAAAATCATTGGTTCTAAAAATAAATCAATTAATGTTTGGGCTGCTTTAAAAGCTCTTTCTACCCTTAAAAAATAATATGGAAATTTTAACTAAATTAACTAAAATAACTACCAAATCAGCTCGTCGCATTGGTCGAGGTATTGGTTCTGGAACCGGTGGTCACACTGTTGGTCGTGGTGCAAAAGGTCGCAACGCTCGAGGTAAGACTGCTTTAACTTTTGCTGGCACCAAAATTAAAAAATCATGGATTAAAAGACTTCCATTTTTAAGAGGTAAACATCGTCTTCAAAATAGAAAAAATATTATTAATATCAATCTAACTCAAATTGATAAATGGTTTAAAGCCGATGAAGTTGTTGATACAGCTTCGATTTCCAAAAAATCTAAAATAACTTTAAAAAAATTACATGCTGGTTTTAAAATTTTAGCTACTGGTGATATCACCAAAGCTTTAACGGTAAAAGGTCTCGCTCTTTCCCAAGTTGCTAAAAACAAAATTATTGCAGCAGGTGGTAATATAGAGTAATGAATCTGATAGTTAAGTCACTTCTCTTATATTATGAGGGTCTAAAAACTCCTATTTTTAGGAAAAAATTTACCATTACTATTTTGCTTTTGGTTTTTTTTCGTCTTATTGCCCACATTCCAGTTCCTGGTGTTAACTTAGTTCTTTTAAAACAGTTTTTTTCTCAAAATCAACTCTTATCTTTATTAGATATTTTTTCCGGTGGAACTTTGGCCAATTTTTCTATCGCCGCTTTAGGTTTAAATCCATACATCAATGCTTCAGTTATGATGCAGCTTTTAGCGTTAGTTGTTCCTCAACTTGAAGAACTTCGTAAAGAAGGTGAATACGGCCGAGCCAAAATTAATCAGTATACTCGTATTGCTACCATTCCTTTCGCTATCATCAATGGTATTGGTATGATTACTATTTTAAAATCTCAAAACATTATCACCGATTTCTCACCTCTAACTCTTATTGGCATGGTTTGTAGCATGTTGGCTGGCACCATGATTATGATTTTTTTAGGTGAAATGATCAATCTCTACGGAGTTGGTAATGGTATCTCAATGCTTATCTTTGCTGGTATTATTTGTCGATTGCCGATTATGTTTTTTCAAACAATGACTACCACGGATTTTTCAAATCCTCAAAACACTTTAAATATTTTTATGTTGGCTGTAATGGCCTTAGCACTAGTTTTTTGTATCGTTCTAGTTGAAGAAGCCATTCTTCGTGTTCCTATAAACTATGCCAAACGTGGCCAATCAACCTATCTTCCCATAAAAGTCAACACCGCTGGTGTTATGCCCATTATTTTTGCTGTTTCCCTTGCCACTATTCCTTCATTATTAGGCCAATTTTTAGGTAAAGTTCCAAATCATTTTATTGCAAGCACTGCCGTTGCTTTTGGTAATCTCTTTGCCACTGATGGTTACGCATATATGGTTTTTTACTTTTTATTAGTCATGGGTTTCACTTTTTTCTACACTTCAGTTATTTTCAAACCCAAAGACATTGCCGACGAATTAAGAAAATCTGGTGGTTTCATCCCTGGGATTCGTCCTGGTATTTCTACCGAAAAGCGTCTTAAATTTTTAATAAACAGAGTTATTGTTGTCGGTTCAGTATTTCTAGGGTTAATTGCTGTCTCTCCTTCTATTGTTCAAAAAATGACTGGTATTACTACTATTACCATTGGTGGAACCAGTGTTCTTATCGTTGTTGCTGTTATTATCGAATTAACTCGAAAATTAGAAAATGTCGTTCAAGCCCAAAACTACGACAAACTTTCTTATTAATATTTAATTTTAATTAAAAGATGTCTTTAAATTTATTCATAATTGGTCCATCAGGCTGTGGTAAATCCACTCAAGCCAAATTAATCGCTCAAAAGTACAACCTTACTCATTTATCTATGGGTCAGCTTCTTCGTGATGAAATTGCTGCTGCTTCCGAAATTGGCCTAAAAGCCAAATCAATAGTTGATTCTGGAAATTTAGTCCCAGATGAAATTGCTTTTACTGTTTTAACTAATAATTTGACTAAAATTAATTATCAAAATTTTATTATCGACGGTTTTCCTCGAATTTTAACTCAAGGTCAATTTATTGAAAACTTTTTATCTAACAAAAACCAACCTTTAGATCAAATCATTAATTTAGATGTTACTTTTGAGGAAATTCAAACCCGTCGTGATAAACTAGGTGATTCCTTTCAAGACCAAAGTCGTACCGATTCCACCCCCGAAGCCATCGCCGCTCGCCAAAAATTTTACGACAAAAACAATGATTTAATAATGGATTATTTTCAGTCCAAAAATCTTTTATTCCGAACCGATGGTAATCGTCCCATCGAGCCAATTTTTAAAGATATCTGTCAAAAAATTAATAGTTTATCCCAAATTTAATTTCTTAATGAAAGAACCAACTGTTAGAGGTCAAGTAACTGAAATCTTGCCTAATTCCTTATTTAGAGTTAAACTCGAGGGTGGCAATGAAATTATTGCTCATCTGGCTGGAAAACTTCGAATGCACCACATTCGAGTTATGACTGGAGATAATGTTTCTTTAGTCCTCAGTCCAGAAGGAGAAAAAGGTAGAATTGTCTACCGAATATAAATTAAACTTACTCTTTGATATTGTTGCCGTTTTAGGTTACAATATCCAAGTTCCTATATGAAAGTAAAATCTAGTATTAAATGTCGATGTAAAAACTGTAAAATAGTTCTCCGCAGGGGAGCTCGACGTGTTATTTGTTCTACAAAAAGACATACCCAAAGACAGGGTTAATTTAAAATATGAGAATTGTTGGTGTTGAAATTCCAGATAATGAAAGAGCCGAGATTGGTTTAACTCGTTTTTTTGGCATTGGCAGAACCAATGTTAAAGAATTGGCAAAAAAAGCCAAAATTGATTTAGATACTAGAATTAAAGATCTTTCTCGTGACGATGTTGCTAGTTTAATGAAAGCTCTTGAATCATTTAAAGTCGAAGGTGATCTTAAAAAAGAAATCAGAGAAAGCATTGATCGTTTAAAAGCCATCAGAGCTTATCGTGGTATTCGTCATATTGTTAGTCTTCCAGTACGCGGTCAACGAACTAAAACTAATTCTCGCACAAGAAAAGGTAAGAAAAAGACTGTTGGTTCATTAACTAAAGAAGCTTGGGCAAAAATTGAAGCCCAACAAAAAGCTGCTAGTAATAACAGTAATAAATAATTAATTCAAAAATGGCAGAAAAAAATATTAAAAACAAAAGCACTACCGCTAATAAAAAGAAAACTTTTAAAAATATTGCTGAAGGCCGACTTTATATCCAGTCAACTTTTAATAACACTATTGTTACTGTTACTGACAGCAAAGGCAAAGCCCTTACTTGGTCTAGTGCTGGAAATTGTGGTTTTAAAGGAGCTAGGAAATCCACTCCTTTTGCCGCTACTACTGCTATTGAAAAGACTTTAGAAGAGGCAAAAAAACATGGCGTTAAAAAATTAGCAGTTTATTTGAAAGGTCCAGGCTCAGGTCGAGATGCTGCTCTCAGATATCTCCGAACTAAAAGAGATTTTGATATCGACATGATCTCTGATGTCACCCCAGTCCCTCACAATGGCCCACGACCTCCAAAACAAAGAAGAGTTTAATTAAAAAATATGTCAAGAATTACTTTAAACACCAAATGTCGACTCTGTCGAGCTGCTGGTTCCAAACTTTATTTAAAAGGAGTTCGCTGTAACTCTTCAAAATGTCCTATCGAAAAGAAAGGTGCAGTCAAGCCAGGCATGCATGGTGCTAAAGGTGGCAGTAAGCCAACTGATTACGGTATTCAGCTTCGTGCCAAACAAAAAGCTAAAAGAATTTATGGTGTACAGGAAACGCAATTCAAAAATTATTATCTCAAAGCCAAAAAACTTAAAGGTTTAGTCGGTGACAATTTAATAATTCTTCTCGAAAAAAGATTAGACAATGTCCTTTATCAAGCTGGTTTAGTTTTATCCCGTTCTCTTTCCAAACAATTAATCAGTCATGGACATGTTTTAATTAATGATAAAAAATTAGATATTGCCTCTTATGAAACCAAAATCGGTGATATTATCAGTTTTGATAATAAAACTGTTTCTTTCTATAAAGAAAATGTCCCCGCCGCGGAAAGCGATTTCAAAGCCCCTCAATGGCTTGATTTAAACAAAAAGAACTTTACTGTTAAAGTCATTTCCCTCCCAATTAGGGAAGAAATTGGCAATGACATTGATGTCAATTTAATAATTGAATATTATTCAAGATAATAAAAAGGAGCTTCTATGATTGAAACAAACAAATTTAATATTAAGACCGTAAAATCAGACGATAAATACGGTAAGTTCGAACTTAGTCCATTAGTTGGTGGCTTCGGTCACACTCTTGGTAACAGTTTACGTAGAGTTTTACTGATCACTGTTCCAGGTGCTGCTATTACTAGAATCAGAATCGATGGTGCTAATCATCTTTTTACTACCCTTCCAGGCGTTAAAGAAGATTTAGTTGAAGTTTCTTTAAATCTTAAAAAAATTAAATTTAACTACAATAAAAACGAGCCAATCGTTTTAACTCTCGAAAAGAAAGGTCCTGGTATTATTACTGCTGGTGATATTACTGATTCTGATTTATGTAAAGTTGCCAATCCAGAACAAGTTATTGCCACTCTTTCCGATAACAAATCATCTTTCAAAATGTCTTTAACAGTCGAAAGGGGAGTTGGCTATACCTTAGCTAAAGAACAAAAAACAGATATTGTTGGTGAAATTATTCTCGACGCTGCTTTTACTCCAGTTATCAAAACCAATTACATGGTCGAACCAACTCGTTTAGGTAAAAAATCCAACTACGACAAATTAACTATGGAAATTTGGACTGATGGTTCAATTGATCCTCTCGTCGCCCTTAAATTAGCTGCTAAAGATTTAATTAATTCTTTCAGTCAAATCGCTGATCCAAAAGAATTTGAAGAAGAGGTTATAACCCTTTTAGCTTCCCCCGCCTCCCATGGTAGCGACATTTCTGTCGAAGAAATAGAACTTCCTTTAAGAGTTACTAATGCCCTTAAAAAAGCTGGTTATCCAACCATCGATGCTTTAATCAAAGCTGGTCGTTTAGATGTCAGTAAAGCTAAAAATGTCGGTGAAAAATCATTAAAGGTTATCGATGCCTGGCTCAAAGAAAGAGGCTTCACTTGGAAATAAATTATGAAACATCGTATTGCTGGAAAAAAATTAGGCCGAAATTTCAACGAAAGAAAATCATTACTTAAATCTTTAACTAGATCTATGTTTACTCATGGTGCCATTGAAACTACTGATGCTAAAGTGAAAGCTGTTGTTCCTATGGTTGAAAAATTAGCTAATATTATTATTACTAAAGAAGAATTAACTGCCAAAAGAGAATTATTTAAAGTTCTCCAAGACCAACATTGGGTCAATCGTGTTGTCGTTAATTTTAAATCAGTTTTTGGTGATCAAAAATCAAATTTCACCACCATCCAAAAAATCAAACGTCGTTTTGGTGATGATGCTTTAATTGTCAAATTCAGTTTTGTTAAACCCGTCAATTTTAAGCCTGAAATCAAAGAAGAGATTAAAAAAACTGTTATTAAAAAAGAAAAAACAATAAAAAAAGTTAAAGCAGTCAAAAAGGAGTCAAAATAATGAAAACCACAGTTTTAAAAGGTAGTAATGTTGAAAGAAGTTGGCATTTAGTCGATATTAAGGGTAAAACTCTAGGTCGCATTTGTACTGAAATAGCCGAACTTTTAATAGGCAAAGACAAACCAGCTTTTTCCTATCATCGAGATGATGGTGATTATGTTGTTGCTATTAATGCCGCTGATATTATTACCACCGGTCGTAAATTAAAACAAAAAATTTATTACCATCACACAGCTTGGTCGGGTCATTTAAAAGAACTTACTCTCGGCGAACTTATGAGAAAAGATTCTCGTAAAGTTATAGAACATGGTGTTTATGGTATGTTGCCAAAAAATAAATTAAGAGATGTTAGAATGACTCGTTTAAAAATTTTTGTTGGCACTGACCACAAATACACTGAAAAATTTACTAAATAAAACTATGGCAACAAAAAAAACTACTTCAAATACTTATACCTATGCAATTGGCAGAAGAAAAGCTGCTGTTGCTACTGTTAAATTATTTTCTGGAAAAGGTGAATCTACTATTAACAAAATTGCTATAGAAAAATATTTTCCCAGTAAAACATCTAAAATTGCCTACGACAGACCCTTCTTAATTACCGATAATGTTGGTAAGTATTATTTTGAGGCCAGATTAATCGGTGGCGGTAAGGGTGGTCAAGTTGAGGCCCTTAGCTTAGCTCTTTGTCGTGCTTTGGTTAAAATAAATGAAGCCTTCAAACCTATTATTAAACCAACTGGTTTATTAACTGTTGACTCTCGTGTTAAAGAAAGAAGAATGGTTGGTACTGGTGGTAAAGCTCGTCGCCAAAAGCAATCTCCAAAGCGTTAACAATATTTTTGTTTTTATTGTAGGGGACAGGCATGCCTGTCCCTTTTCGGTTTAAAATGGTTTTAGGCCAAAAAAAAGCGGTTGAAATATAAACTACCCGAAGGTAAATTTAGTCATTCAACCGCCATCCTTTAAATTTTAATTTTTTTAGTTTTCTAGTTCGATCCTAATATTGTTTCTTCTATTAATCAATTCACCTTCTCTACAATAACCTCTTTTGTCACATGTTTTTTCATAAAAACATTTATTACAAGAGTTAGGGTTAGATAAATTAATTTTCATCAACATTTTATATAATTCGATTTTATTTTTTTTAGATGCTTCTTCTGTTATATTAAAACCATATCGTTTTTTGTCTAGTAATTCAATAATTTTTCGATTTACGTTTTCACTGTGATTAAATGTATTAATTAACCTCCAAAACATCAAAGAACACCTGCTCTGTAAAAAAGGCCACAAAAAAAATGCCCAAAATACCAAAAAAATCAAAGAAACACCAAAATTAGTCAACTTAGTCATTTCGAAAACCTCCATTCATTTAAAGGTACTTTTTATATTAAAAAGACTTTTTCAAGCGCTAGGCTTAAATTTATCTTCTAATTAAAATTAAATTATTATAAATAATTATAATAACGACCCATAATATCAAAATTATGTCATTTTGTCAACATTAACACCTCGGTGGGGTTTTTGTTTATAATCAACTCATATGTCATTTTTACAAGCTATAATTCTCAGTTTTATTCAAGGCATTGCCGAATTTTTGCCAATTTCTTCTTCAGGTCATCTCAATTTAGCTCAATATTTTTTTAAAATTGAACCATCATTAACTTTAGATATTTTCCTCAACACCGCTACTTTTTTATCAGTTCTTTTTTTCTTTCGAAAACAATTAAAATATTTTTTTACCAATCTAAAATTTATTATCGTTGCTTCAATTCCAGCCGCCTTGGTTGGCATTTTATTCAAAGACCAAGTTGATTCCATTTTTGCCAACATTCATCTTTTACCATTTTTCTTCATTTTAGGTTCAATTTTTGTTTTTTCAACCAAATTTTTTGGCTCAAAAGACGAAAAATTAAATTATAAAAAAGCCATCATTATCGGAATTTTTCAAGCCATCGCCATTTTACCCGGTGTTTCTCGCGCTGGTGCCACTATTTTTACTGGTTTATTATTAGGACTCGCCCCAATTCAAGCCTTCAATTTTTCCTTTTGTCTTTTTATTCCAGCCTCTTTTGGCGCCCTTCTTTTAGGTGCCAAAGATTTATCTACTTCCGGAATTTTGAGCCCAGAATATTTATTGGCATTTATAATTACTTTCTTTGTTGGTATTTTTGCCCTCGGTGTTCTTAAAAAAGTTTTAATCGGTTACAAATTTTGGATCTTTGGAATTTACACTTTTATACTAGCTATCATCACTTTTTTCATTCTTTAACGTTATAATGTCATTATATGATCAAAAAAGATTTTAAAGCCCGTGAACTCTTAAAAAAAAGTCTAGTTTTATATAAAAAAAATTTTTTAACTTTATTTATCATTGCACTTGCGCCATTATTTTTCTCTATTTTTTTATCATTAATAACTAATTCATACTCGTCATCCGTTTTAAGTTGGTTTTCTAATCTAATTGAAGGAAAAAATATTAGTTTTAATATTTTAAGTCTTTCAACATCGATTTTAATCGTTCTATTAGTTTTCATTATTAATTCCGTCATTGCTAGCTGGGGAGAATTAGCCCTGTTAAATACAGTAAAAAATCAAGAAAGAAATATCTCAGAAGTTTGTAAACAAACTTGGAAAAAAATAATTCCGTTCTGGTTGTTATCTATAATTTATTATTCAATCAGCTCACTTGGAACAATCTTATTAATAATTCCAGGGATTTTATTCATAATTTGGTTTAGTCTTTGTTTTTGGATTTTTGTTGATCAAGACATTAGAGGTTTTGATGCCTTAAAACTTAGTCGTAAATATATGAAAGGAAATGTCTCCTATTTTCTTAAAAAATGGCTTTATCTATTAATTCCATACATAATCCTTTCAATCTTTTTAGAAATTATTTTAAAAACAACCAATTCATCTGATTTTATTAGTAGTTTAATAGATAATATTTTCGCTGCTTTAATAGGACCAATTTTCACAATCTATAGTTATTTTATCTACCAAAAAATTAAATCAACTAAAATTAAAACTATCAAACACGAGAAGAATTAACATTCCCCAGTCTTTCCACCTAATCTATCAATCACCATTTTCTTTAAATTTTCCGACGCCACTTTAATAACTCTTCTTTTTTTGACTTTTTGTTTTCTATTTTGAGTCTCAACTTCAATTTTGAAAACCAATTCTTGTTCAATTTTATTTTCTATATCCATAATTATTTTTAACAGTCTCCCTTTCATCAAAGGGATAAACGGCGAAGCCGAGAGGGATTTTAATATTGTCCGCTCATATAATTTTTCCAAATTAAATATAATTCAGTTGTCGCCATAGCATCTCTGGCTACGTAATCAGCAATTTTATTAAATTCACCAGCATTATATAAAGGAGAAACATCACCTCCATGTACTCCTTTTGCTTTTGGATTTTCAATATTAAAAGCTTTACATAACATTTCCAATTGAAAACTGCGACCATTTTGTCGAATTTTATTAGCCAAATCAATTGATTTTTCTGATCCCCATTTTTTAATTTCAAATGGCATTTTTACTCGATTAATTCCCGATCTAATCATTAAATAAGGAAAATCAAAACCATCACCATTATAAGTCACAAATTGTTCATATTTTTGTGTAATACTCCAAAATTCTTCCAATAATTCTTTTTCTGTAGTAAATATTTTATAATTAAAATTAGCTTTTTCTGGCACAATTTCTTTACTCGACAAACTCAAAACAAATCCGGTTTTATTATTAATATCATACGCCCCAATAGCACAAACCATTCCAAAAATAGAATATATTGCCGTTTTTCCTTTAGCTTTTTCTTTATCTGTTTCAACTCTTTCCAAATTATTTAATAAATAATCTTGTTCAATCTCATCTAGTTCTTCAAAATTCTTCCCCAAAGTTTCAATATCAAAAACCAAGGTTGGTATAGAAGGGGAATAATCATCAACATCCTCATTTGTCACGATCTGACAGCTATCAATTATTATTCCCATCTTTCCATTATATTCTTGAGTCTTTCCATTTAATTCAATTACTTTCCCAACTTCAAAATTACATTGAGGGATATTATTATTCCAAATTTTAGCTTCAATTTTTCCATCTTTATTATTTAATTCCAAAACATAAAAATTGTCTCCGTTTTTAGTTTGTTTAATTTCTTGATTGCTCACCAAAAAATGTCTATCTCTTATTAATTCATTTGTTTCAAATTTAATTGCCATACATTAAATTATAGCTCAATAATATAATATATGTATCAAATATATACGCAAACTTGACACTAATAATAAAAATGTTACAATCTTTTTTAATATGAACCAACTCATAACCATTGGTAATGAATCTCCGAAAATAGTTAATGCTATTATTGAGATTGTTAAACAAACATCAAATAAATATGAATACGATGAAGAGCTAGACATCATCAAATTAGACCGTGTTTTACATTCACCAATGTTTTATCCAGTTGATTATGGTTTCATTCCAGAAACCCGTTCTAAAGATGGAGATCACTTAGATGTCATGGTTTTAACAAATTCTCCTGTTTTTACTGGCTGTCTTCTAGAAGTTCGTCCAGTCGGAGTTTTGATTATGTCTGATGAGGCGGGTGAAGATGAAAAAATATTAGCTGTTCCTTTGAAAAATCCCACATACAATGAAATTAAAAAATTATCAGATGTACCAGAACACTCCTTGAAAGAATTGGTTCACTTTTTTACTGAATATAAAAGATTAGAAAGTAATAAAAACGTTACCATTAAGGGTTGGCTTGGGCAAAAAGAAGCCTACGACATTATCAGAGAATCTGCTAAAGCTTACGAAGACGAACAAAAACAAAAAGAGATTGAAATGACCAAATCTTCTCCAAAAGGTTAAACATTTTGTTCCTCACAAACCAACTCAGTTTGTAATTTTCTATAATCAATTATTGTTAAGATTCCTGTTGCTAGGTCAAAAAACATCAACATTAAATATAATGGTTCCCATCCGCTGAAAAATTTAAATAACAATAATATTACCAAAGTAAACCATGTATATATTGCCAAAGGATATGCCCATAATTTTCTCTTTAAAAGCATAATTGACAAGAAAGTTTTTATTAATCCATGAACCAATAAATAAACCATTCCAAAATTAATTCCTGGGCTTATATTTTGTGTTATTTCTACTAATTTATTGGCCAAAAAATCATTTGGATCTTGAGTCAATTCATGTTCAGTTATTTTTAAAATAAATTGCACTAACTTATCTGTCTTGGCTGAATATACCAACAAAGCCCCACCCAGTATTTCAAATACTCCTTCCAAACCTTTAAAAAAAACGATGATTTCAAACAATTTACCTAAAATTTCTTCTTTTTTTATTTTTTTCATCTTTGTCACTACCGAACCTCTTACTGCTATTGTAAGAAAATAGCAGTCTAATTACTATTAATAGCTTGAAGAGAACAATATCCCTGTCAAATTAACCGCGAGAGTTTGTTCATTAAAATGTAATCCAATCTCCGTTAATTTAACTCCCCTCGGTTCAAGTTGGGAAGCCAACACTGAACCTAAAGATTGATTTGGGTCTTTTAGTGTTTCTCTGGCTTTCCCTTCAATATTAACTGCTTTCAAAGCTAATTTTGCCGCAAAATCCGCTTCTTGTTGTATATATAATTCATCAAGTTTTATGCGGTTTAGTTCAGTGCTATTACCTAAAATTAAATTGACATTAATTGTCGCTTGAATAGGTTTTTCTACTTTTACATTACCATTTACTATACCCTTAGCCTCTTCGATTTTTACATTCATAACGGGAACCGATGCTTTTATAACTTCTTGACCCTGTACTAAATCAACTATTACACCAGACATAATACTAGACAATTCCTGGGCTGTAATTTCCCGCTGATATCCGCCTGTTTCTTTTATTGCTTGTGCTGCCTCATCAAAAAGGGGCATTTCAATAATTATTTTATGTCTTTCCAACATATTTACATTTTATGTAGATCTTATAATTTCATCCAATAAAAATTAAGAGTGACTTAAAAAAATGTCGGGGATACAGGATTCGAACCTGCAACCTCATGCACCCCATGCATGCACGCTAGCCAATTGCGCCAATCCCCGTTCTGCAAAGCAATATTATTTTATCAAATTTTTAATTAATTAAATCTACTTTGGGTTTTATTCGGTTTTGCTTATTGACTTGATACATTTCTTTTTGATATCACTATTATTGTAAAGTTAATTTTATTAATAAAAACAAAATGTACAAAAAGAAAGCAAAAAAAGAAGTTCAAAAAGGTTCTCCAGTTGGTGGTAATCAAAGCCAAAAAAATGAAGCTATTCGTATTGCCATGGAACAAATAACTAAGGCTTATGGTGATGGTGCTATTATGAAAATGGGCGAAAAACAGGCAGATATGTCTATTGAGGTTGTTCCAACCGGCTGTCTTCCTTTAGATATTGCTCTTGGTGTTGGTGGTCTACCTCGTGGTCGGGTTACGGAAATTTTTGGACCGGAAGCTTCTGGAAAAACCACTCTTTGTCTTCATGTTATTGCTGAAGCTCAAAAAATAGGGGGCACTGCCGCTTTTATCGATGTTGAACATGCCCTCGATCCCAGTCGTGCTGCTGCTATCGGTGTCAATCTCGACAGTCTTTTAATTTCTCAGCCAGACAATGGTGAACAGGCCCTTGAAATTGTTGAAACTCTTGTCCGCTCCAACGCTGTTGATGTTGTTGTTCTCGATTCAGTTGCCGCCCTTGTTCCAAGAGCCGAAATTGAAGGCGAAATGGGAGACTCAATGATGGGTGTTCAAGCTCGTCTAATGTCTCAAGCCCTTCGAAAACTAACTGGTGCCATTTCTAAATCAAAAACCATTGTCATTTTTACCAATCAAATTCGCCAAAAGATCGGTGTTATGTTTGGCAACCCAGAAACCACTCCTGGCGGTTTAGCTCTCAAATTTTATGCCTCAGTTAGAATTGATCTTCGCAAAATTGCTAACATTAAAACTGCCTCCGGTGAATCAATCGGTTCCCAACATCGTGCTCGAATCATTAAAAACAAAGTTGCTCCGCCATTCAGAGAAGCTGAATTCGACATCATGAACACTGAAGGTATTTCTATTTTTGGTAGTTTAGTCGATTTAGCTGTTCAACACGGACTAATCACTAAAGCTGGTGCCTTCTTTAAAGTTGATGGTCAAAACATTCAAGGCCGTGAAGGTACAAAAAAACATCTTAAGGAAAATCCAAAATTAACTAAAGAGCTTAAAGATCAAATTTGGAAAAAAGTTAAAGAAAATACCCAATCAGTTAAACTTGAGCGTCCTACAGACGCCCCAGTCGAAGAATAATGCAAATCATCAGTATTAAAGTCAGTCGAATTCCCAACCGAGTTTGGTTGACTTTTTCTGATCATTCTTTCATTCCGTTTTTTATCGACGATGTCGTCAAATTATCTTTATTAAAAAATCAGGAAATTAATGAATCAAAATTAGAATTAATTACAAAAACCGCTTTACAGTTTGTTGGTCGCGAATACGCTCTTCGTCAAATTGCCATTTCTCCCAAAACAGAAAAAATTATCAATCAAAAACTTAAATTATTTTTCCAAAAAACAGTTTTCAAATACAAAATAAACACTAATAATTTAAACCTGAGTGACATTAATCAACAAATAGTCAAATATTTAAAAGATAAAAAACTTTTAAATGACCAGGATTTTATTAATTATTTCATCAAAAGAAATCATAAAAAATCCCGCCAGCAGATAATTTATTCTCTTCAGCAATTTGGTGTCGATTCAAGTTTTTTATCTTCAATTAACTTCATCCAAGAAAATGATATTAATAAAATAAAAAATTTATTAAATAAAAAAAATATCGACAAATCAAAATTAACCGATTTTAACGAAAAAAATAAAATTAAAGCTTCTTTATATCGTCGTGGTTTCAATATTTCAGATATAAATACTGCATTTGACGATTGGCTTAATTTTAGATAAAATACAACAATTAGTTTTTAAATTATTATAATTTTAACTTTTTATTCTAAAGCACCCAAATATGTTACTCAAATTAGTCAAAAAATCGACTCGTTGTTAACTTAAGCCATTTTTCCGTGGTGTGTTTTGCTGTAAAAAGTATCTGGAGGTCATATGTTAGATGTATTTTTATCGAGAGTTAAGGGTTTGTTTTCTACCCCCAAGTCTGGAGATGTTAAAGTTTCCAAAACACCTATTATTAAAAAAGAAATCAAAAAAGAAGTTATAAAAAAGGAAGAAGAAAAAGATAACAATCGGGTAGTTTTTTCTCCAACCAAGACAGAAGCATCAGCTCCTATTGTAAGTCCGGTTATTAATACAGCCCAAATTGATGCCGCTTTGCAGAATGCCAAAAAAATTGAAACCGAAGCTAAGGCAAAAGAAGCTGAAGTTTTTCAAAGATTATCATCTCTTGATGAAAAAGAGAGATATTTAATTCAAAAAGAAAGATCCCTCGACGCTCAAACTGTCGAAATTAAAACCAAATTGGCCAGCATCGACGATGTCTATCGTAAACAGATGGATAAATTAGAAACTATTTCTGGTCTCGATGTTGAAAAAGCTAAAAAATTAGTAATGAGCAGTACTGAAAAGAGAATGTCTACTTGGGTAGCTAAAAAAATCGAAGAAGCTCGCGACGAAATTAAACAAAAAGAAGAAGAAATTACCAAAGAGGTGATTATTGATAATATCCGTCATGGTCTTACTGATTATGTTGCCGAATATACAGTTTCCACCATTTCTCTTCCTGATGAAAAAATTAAAGGAAAAATTATTGGTCGCGAAGGTCGTAACATCCGCGCTTTTGAAAAGGCCACTGGTGTCGAAATCGAATTAGATGAAACCAACGACATTCGTATTTCTTCTTTTGACTCTACTCGTCGTGAAATTGCCCGTCTTTCTTTGGAAAAATTAATCAAAGATGGTCGCATCCAACCACTTAAAATAGAACAAATTGTAGCTCAAACCAGAGCCGATATGGACAGAATTCTTCTAAACGAAGGTAAAAAAATCACCCAAGAAGTTGGTGTTTTCAATTTACCTATCGACTTAATTAAAGAAATCGGTAAATATAAATTCAGATTTTCTTATGGTCAAAATTTAGCTAAACACACCATTGAAGCCACTAAAATTGCCACCGCCATTGCCTATGAATTAAAAGCCAATGTTAATACCGTCCGACTAGGTGCCCTTCTTCATGATATTGGTAAAGTCATTACCGACCAAGAAGGAACACATGTTGACCTAGGTGTTGATTTATTAAGAAAATTTAGAGTTTCTGAAGATATTATTAGTTGTGTCGCTGAACATCACGAAGATAAAGAATTTTCATCAGTTGAATCAGTCATTGTTTATATTGGTGATGCTGCTTCTGGTGCAAGGCCTGGTGCTCGTTATGAAGTCCATGAAGAATATTTAAAGAGAATGAAAAACATTGAAGAAGTTGCTATGGGTTTCTCTGGTGTCACCAGTGTTGCTGCTTATCAAGCTGGTCGTGAAGTTGTTGTTATTGTCGAACCTACCCAAGTTTCTGATACAGAAGCTCAAGTCCTTAGTCAAAATATTGCCGAAAAACTCGAAGAAGAAGCAAAGTGGGCTGGTCAAATAAAAGTCACCGTTATTAGAGAAGTTAGAACTAGTAGTATTATTGTGGGCAATAAAATCAACAAAAATGCGGTAAAAAACGAATAACTTCTATTGCAAATTATTAATAATAATTTAAAATTAAGAGGAATTATTAATTATTAAAAAAATAAATGACCAAAAAAGATTTAATCGAATCAGTCTCTCAAAAAGCTAAGCTTAGTAAAAAAGCTGCCAAGCAAGCAGTTGAAAGTTTTCTTTCTGAAATAATGAAAGGATTAGCAAATGGTGAAACAGTCAAACTTTCTGGATTTGGAACTTTCAAAACCAAAATGTTTAAAGCAAAAACCATTAAAGCTATTGGAACCAAAGAATCCAAAAAAATAGTTGCCCGCCGAATGCCTCGATACATTCCCGGAACCAAGATCAAAAAAATGGTCAAATAATTTCTCTTTTGAAATTTTTAAAATCCCCTCGAATTTCGGGGGGATTTTTGTTTGATACAATGCATTATGCGAAATTTAGATTTAAAAGAAATTGAAAATAAGATTATTCAAGGAATTAGAAGTTATGTCGGCACTAAAAATGTCTTTATTGGAATTTCTGGTGGAGTTGATTCTGCCGTTACGGCCTTTTTATGTGTCAAAGCCTTGGGTCGCAAAAGAGTTTTTGGTGTTCTAATGCCATATGGTCGACAAAAAGATATCAGTGATTCTATTGCGGTAGTTAATCAATTAAATATTAAATATTTTCAAAAAGATATTAAATCAATCGTTGATCAATATAAAATTGCTGACAATAAATTTACTATTGCCAATATTATGGCTCGAGTGCGTATGACCATCCTTTATGCCTATACCAATAATAAAAATGGTTTAGTTGTGGGCACTACTAATAAGTCTGAAATGGCCGTTGGTTATTTTACAAAATTTGGCGACGGTGGTTGTGATTTCGAACCAATTGCCAATCTTTATAAAACAGAAATTTTTAAAATAGCCAAATTGTTAAATGTTCCTAAAAATATTATTACCAAAGAACCAACTGCTGGTCTTTGGGATAACCAAACCGACGAAAAAGAACTTGGTTTTACTTATGTTGATTTAGATAATTTTTTACAAGGTGTACACGTAAATTCTGAAGTTGAATCAAAAATAAAAGAATTAATTGAAATATCAGAACACAAGCGTTGTTTACCGCCCACAGTTTTAATTGATTAAATGAAAACAGAATGTGAATTTGGTCTAGTTATCGGTCGTTTTCAACCACCATGTATTCATCACCTTCAATTTTTAGACGAGGTTATTAATTCTGGTATTAAAAAATTATTAATTGGAGTTGGTGAATCGAAAGT
>Ga0172379_10001132_pt1 | contig 56859 bp, 45 predicted proteins | sample GrowelOW334metaG_FD_119756 | JGI IMG/M metagenome (GOLD analysis project Ga0172379, IMG submission 119756) | Groundwater microbial communities from an aquifer near a municipal landfill in Southern Ontario, Canada - Groundwater well OW334 metaG | ecosystem: Environmental > Aquatic > Deep... | reverse complement strand
TTAACATGATAACCTTTTCATTATAGGCTGCCATATATTTCATTAATTGATGGTGCCGTTTCCAAAAGATTCCGATCATAAAAAAACTAAGTATCGTTCCAATAAAAGTTGGTATTAACTGAAGTAATTTAATCAATGCCATTCCGAATGAAGTACCATGCTCCAAATGTGGTGGTTTTACTTCTATCATCATTAACGTTATTGCGATAGCAAAAACAGCATCGCTAAACAAAGCAATTCTTTCGAGTTGAAATTTCATATATGGTAATTGTTAGCTGAAAAATAAATGGCTTTAACAAGGTCGTTAAATCTTTTTTCATGAACAATAGAAATCATGCAATAAAAATCCCCCGCCGGAAACCGACGGGGGACGAATCTATGAGATCAATTTAATCCTAACTGCAACCGGTTTGTGTTCCGCAATTCATGCATTTGTAACAGGCACCGCTGCGAATGGTAATATGTCCGCAGGTTGGGCAAGCAGGCGAATCGCCCATTCGCTTGTTCATCTCGCTCACCTGATCAACCGGAACCGCTTCAGCGATATTGGCTGAAACATTCACATTGGTTTCTGCTTTTACTGTAGTCTGTTCAACAGCTCCTGTAGGTTTCATAAAACCGATCGGGGTCATTTCAACAGCAGCGGGAGCCGCATTCAACATTGGATTTACCGCAGTTAATTTAGCCTTATGCTGATTCAACGCCAACGACTGACGTTGAGTTTCGTTTGGCGGAACCTGAATAAAATCTTCTCTTCCGAGATATTCAAATCCGAGCATGCGGAACATATAATCGATGATGGATGTTGCACTCTTGATATTTTCGTGACCACTCACCATGCCGGCTGGTTCGAAACGGGTGAAGGTGAATTTATCAACGTAATCTTCCAATGGAACACCGTATTGCAATCCCAGCGAAACAGCAATTGAGAAGCAGTTCATCAACGAACGCAGGGTAGCACCTTCTTTGTGCAAGTCCACAAATATTTCTCCCAATGTTCCGTCTTCGTATTCACCTGTGCGAACAAAAATGGTTTGTCCGCCAACGGTTGCTTTCTGCGTAAACCCACCGCGTTTACCCGGTAAAGTTTTACGCGCTACAACCCCTGCCAGTTTATGTTTGAACGCGGTATCGTGTGTGCGGTTGAGTATGGCGGTAGCAGCTTCCAGGACTTGCTCAGGCGACAATTCACCTACCGGTTTGTGTGCATCTACTCCCAGAATTTGTTCGATTACTTCCTGTGTTTCTTCTTCGTCGATCACATCTGATTTGTTGCTCAGCGGTTGCGATAATTTACATCCGTCGCGGTACAGGGCGTTTGCTTTCAAGCCCAGTTTCCAGCTCAGGTAATAACAATCTTTGATATCATCTACCTTGGCTTCGTTCGGCAAATTGATGGTTTTCGAAATCGCACCGCTCAGGAAAGGTTGGGCAGCCGCCATCATGCGAATATGACCTTGTGCAGCGATATAGCGCTCGCCTTTGGTACCGCATTTGTTGGCACAATCAAAAACAGCCAGGTGTTCGTCTTTCAACAGCGGTGCACCTTCTACGGTCATGGTTCCGCATACATAATCGTTGGCTTCTTCAATTTCTTTTTTGGTGAACCCCAGTTTGCGCAGCAGGTTGAAACTATAACCGTTGTATTCTTCCGGTTTGAAACCCAGACGTTGCATGCATGCTTCGCCGAGCGTCCATTGGTTGAATGCAAAACCGATTTCAAAACTTCCTGCAACGGCTTCCTCTACTTTTTCAATTTCTTCTTCGGTCAGGCCACGGAATTTTAAGGTTTCCGGATTGATATGCGGTGCACCGGTCAACGTAGCATGTCCGGTAGCATAGCGGATGATGGCATCGGTTTCATCATCGGAATAACCCAGATTACGCAATGCCTGTGGCACCGACTGGTTGATGATTTTGAAATATCCGCCACCTGAAAGCTTTTTGAATTTCACCAATGCAAAATCCGGTTCGATACCGGTTGTATCGCAATCCATCACCAGACCGATGGTTCCGGTAGGTGCAATTACTGTAGTTTGCGCATTGCGGTATCCGTATTTCTCGCCCAGTTGTACGGCACCATCCCACGAATTGCAGGCGGCCTTAAGCAAATAATCCGGGCAGAATTTAGGATCGATGCCTACCGGTTGAATCGATAATTGTTCGTAAGCATCGGTGGCATTGTATGCAGCATAACGATGATTGCGCATTACACGCATCATATGCATTTTATTTTCGTTGTATTTCGGGAATGCTCCGAGGAACTGAGCCATCTCGGCCGAAGTGGTATAGGAAGTTCCGGTCAGGATGGCTGTGATGGCTCCGCAAATAGCAAACGCTTTTGGAGAATCATACGGAATACCTGCTACCATTAGAGCAGTACCCATATTGGCATAACCCAATCCAAGCGTGCGGTATTCGTACGACAACTGCGCTACTTCTTTGGAAGGGAACTGCGCCATCAATACGGAAATTTCCAACACGATGGTCCACAAACGCGAAGCATGTTCGATAGCCGGCACATCGTACTCACATGTTTCTGAATTAAAAAACTTCATGAGGTTGAGGGAAGCCAGGTTGCAGGCGGTATTGTCGAGGAACATATATTCTGAACAAGGATTCGACGCGTTGATGCGTCCGCCTTCCGGACAGGTATGCCATTCATTGATGGTGGTATCGTATTGTACTCCGGGATCGGCGCATGCCCATGCAGCATCGGCAATCATGTCCCACATTTCCTGTGCAGGAATGGATTTCATTACCTTTCCGTTGGTACGTCCAATCAGGTCCCAGTCTTTGCCTTCGTTGAGGGCTTCAAAAAATTCCTGAGGGATCCGAACTGAATTGTTGGAGTTCTGACCCGATACGGTTTGGTATGCTTCTCCTTCGTAATCGCTCGGATAACCGGCAGCGATCAGGGCAGCTACTTTCTTTTCTTCCCCTTTTTTCCAGTTGATGAATTCTACGATTTCGGGATGATCGAGGTCGAGGCAAACCATTTTAGCTGCACGACGGGTAGTTCCTCCCGATTTGATAGCACCGGCAGCACGGTCGCCTATTTTCAGGAAACTCATGAGACCGGAAGATGAACCACCGCCTGAAAGTTTTTCGGATGCACCGCGAATGCGCGAGAAATTAGTTCCTACGCCTGAACCGTATTTGAAGATCCGGGCTTCGCGTACCCACAAATCCATGATACCGCCTTCGTTTACCAGATCGTCTTCAACCGAAAGGATAAAGCAGGCATGGGGTTGCGGACGCTCATAAGCGGAGGTTGACTTTTCGAGTGTTCCTGTTACCGGATCAACATAATAATGTCCCTGTGGCTTTCCCTTGATGCCATAGGCCGAAGCTAAACCGGTATTGAACCATTGGGGTGAATTGGGTGCTGCATATTGACCAATGATCATGTAGACCATCTCTTCATAAAAGTTCTGGGCATCCACACGCGAATCGAAATAACCGTACTTTTCGCCCCACTGCATCCAACAATCGGCCATACGATGTGCAACCTGTTTGATAGATGTTTCGCTTCCCGTACTACCATCCGGCAAGGGAACACCCGCTTTTCTGAAATATTTTTGTGCTAATACATCGGTTGCAACCTGGCTCCATTGTTTGGGAACCTCCACGTTGTTCATTTCAAATACTTTGGTCCCGTTCGGGTTTTTAATTACAGATGTTCTGTAATCATACTCGAACATGTTGTACGGGCTAATGCCATCCCGGGTAAAAAAGCGCTCGATGCGAAGGCCTTTTTGCTCTGATTTTCTGGTAGTTTTTCCACTCATGGCTGAAGAAATTTATTAAGTTATATTATCGTTATCTTATGGTTAAAAAAACTTTGGGGGGTTTTTATCCAAAAGTGCTTTACAAAACATTCCCAATCAAAAAGCATTATCCACAGCAAAAATGAATTCACACAAGTTGTCTTGATTTTGGTAGTCGTTTCTCTGTGCATAACATAAATTATTCACAAAAAGTCGTTTATTTGCCTAGGCTTTGCACCTGTAAAGATGTATTTCAAAATCAGAGCATTGTCCTTTTTAAGATACAATAAGATAAAATAATTTGGTACTCGAAGGAATACTCCAGCGCATCCGGACCGGCAAAAAGATGCTGGCCGTTTTAATTGATCCCGACAGCATTCCGGACGAATCGTTTCTGGTTGATTTGTGCGGAAAGGCTGAATCAAGTGGTGCCGACCTGATTCTGGTTGGCGGAAGCCTTATCACCAATGGCTTCTTCGACGACTGTGTGCGTGTGATCAAGCGGGAGAGTAAGCTTCCAGTATTGCTGTTTCCCGGCAGTCTGATGCAAATCAGTCACGATGCCGATGCCATTCTGTTTTTATCCCTGATCTCGGGTCGCAACCCCGAACTGTTGATTGGTAAACAGGTTTTAGCTGCTCCCCAATTGAAAAAAAGCCGGCTGGAAGTTATTCCTACCGGGTATATGCTGATCGACGGAGGCAAAACCACTTCGGTATCTTATATGAGTGGTACCACTCCAATTCCGGCGGATAAACCTGCCATTGCAGCAACTACGGCTCTTGCCGGAACCCTGCTTGGGTTAAAAGTTATTTATATGGATGCCGGCAGCGGAGCACAAAATCCCGTACCGGCCAGTGTAATTGAAGCCGTTTGCGAACAGGTGGACGTACCCTTGTTTGTAGGTGGTGGTATGCGCACGGTGGAACAAGTTACTGCAGCCTGCAAAGCCGGAGCACATGTGATTGTGGTGGGCAATGCGTTTGAGAAAGATCCGGGTTTGGTAGCTGAATTGGCAAAAGCGGTGCATGGCTCGGTTTAACTAATGTATACTCAACCTGTAATGCTGCGTGTGGGATTTCCAGAATATGCAGCAAACAACTTTATCATTTAAGGAATAGTATTTAAAGTCATGTTGAATCCAATTTATTCAAAAGAAATGTCTTGAAACATTCCTATATTTGATAAACACCAATTTTATGCTTACAAAGGAAGAAATTATCAATTCTATCAAACAATTACCCGATTCCTTTTCATTGGAAGAAGTTTTTGAAAGAATTCTTCTTTTAGAGAAAATAGAAAAAGGAAAACAAGATAGTATTAAAGGAAAAGTTATCCGCGACGAAGATTTGGATAAATTTCTTCCATCATGGTTAGTATAAACTGGACTGAACAAGCGAAAAACGATCTTGTTTCCATAGCCGGATTTATTGCTCAGGATTCGGTAAAATATGCCCGGATTACTGTTCAAAATATCAGAACATCCGTCATTCAATTAAGAAAATATCCCAGGAGCGGAAGATTGGTCCCTGAGGCAAGTAATGAAAATATCCGGGAATTAATTCATGGAAATTACCGGATTATTAATTGGTTAAAAGACGTTGATCGCATCGATATATTAACAGTTCATCACTCTTCAATGCTCCTGTTTGTTGAAGAATTAAGAGAGCACACCCGTTAATACAGAATGGTTATTAAAATGAATGAGTTGTTTTATTTAATCCATTCATAAAAGATCACCTGATCTCAGGCAATCAACAATTTGTGACCGGCTAGCAAAATTTGCATTTCAGCAAGCGTGTGTTTGAAGGATTCCAGTTCTTCCATCATGCGTGCTTTACCCGAAATGGCTTCACGCGTTACTTTCTCCAGCAACTCTTCATAATATTTCACACCTGCCTCGAGGTTGGTTTTGAAATTGGTAAAATATTTCACCTGTTTATCGGATACAGGTGCCTGCGGTTTTTGCAATTCCTTTTTCAGGTAATCGATGTACATCGCGCACTCGTTGATGAAACAATGCGGACGAGGGAGGTTGTTTAAAATATTCAAGCGACCATAAATATGATTCACCATTTGTTTCAAGGAAAATATTCCGGAGAAATATGCCAGGTTGGGTCCCGGACAAATCGTAACCGCTGCACGGTGCTTTGGTAACGGGATATGATTTTTCAATAAGGCAGATGTTGCCAATCCTTCGCAGAGGCAATCCTTTCCGGTTATCTCATCGAATTTAGCATCGTATTCCTCTTTGCTGAGGTTCAACGTTTCCAGTTGATTTAATTTTAAACGCTGATATTGACGCGAAGCCTGGCAAATGGGTGTTTCAGTAAATTCGGTATCAAATGCGAGATGTTTGTTATAACACGGACTACCGGGTTTGTCGAGTTCGATTCTGCGCAGTCGCTGTGCTTCTGATGTACTCTTGCGAAAGTTATTGAACGGAACACCCAGAGGTGATGCTTTGCTGAGAAAATAGTCTTCCTTACGGGCATGTGACAGATCGTTTAACGTATGTTCATCTACGCTGGTGGCTTCGGGTACCAATAAGAATGGACTACCCCAACCGGTTGCATCTACTCCGTAATAATCGCGGAATAAGCGGTCTTCTTCTGCATTTCCAATTCCTCCCTGCACTGTTACGCGACTTTCCGGTTGTGCGGTATACACCGGCCATGTTTTGGTTTGAAGAGCTTGATTGCAAATAGAAAACAATTCGTTTGCCAGGGCAAGGCGGTTTTGCCGGAACTCTTCCAATATGGGACCCAAGAGGTATCCTTCGGTCGGGAAGGCATGTCCGCCACAATTCAAACCCGACTCAATACGGAATTCAGAAACCCAGATACCGCGTTTTGCCAGCAATTTTCCCTGAATGAGAGCAGAGCGGTAATCGCTGACCTTTAGAATAATAGATTTACGTACTTCTCCTTTTTCGTCCGGAAAGAAATCTTTGAACGACTCGAGGTAAGCAAACAAACGCGGGTTCAGTCCGGCCGAGAATACAACGCCGGCCTTTAAATCGCTGTTGGCAAAACCACGCAAAGCCGACATGGCATCAGCGTATTCAGGAGGTAAAGGTTGCTTATCAGAATTATAATTCAGGTTATCAATTTTGGTCATGATATTCACCTGGATCTGACCGGGAATGATACGTTTGCGCAATTCTTCCTGCAATTGGATTTGTTCATCACCGGTAGTTTCCAGCATGCGTTGATACAAAATCCGGGATGGGGCATGATCCGGCAACAATTCAAAATAATTAGTGATCTCGCTGTTTGGTTCAAAGTCCTGGTTCTTTAGCTGTTGTACCTGTAAAGTCACTATATATTGTACCAGATTGAGATAGGCCGTAATGCGCTTGGCACGGTGATCAATGTCGGAATCAGGTATGGCTTCAAATGGTTGCTGATACTCGTGGGCGTAATGTTCGCGCATCTTTTCCAGCAATTCGTCTTTGATAATGGAGACCACGCTGGTAATTCCGTATCGCGCGACCTTGATGGGAGTGTCGATCGAATATGCAAGGCCCAGTACCGGAATATGAAATGTATGTTCAGAGGTTGAATTCATGAGGAATAGAATGCATTAATATGCTCTTGCAAGGTCGACCTATTCTGATTGCCAATTTATGACCCAGGTCAACGAATGGGATGATAAATATTATAGAGGGGGATGGATAAATGACGTTGTTGGCAATATACCATTTTAAAGACCTGCGTTATTGGGAGCATCACAAGTTGTGTGCAGGGTATCACATGTGATGCCCCTCATTTGTTTTCAGTGTTTCCATTACGGATAAATCGTACAACGGGTTAATTCTGAGTTTTGGATTGGTTGCCAATTATAAGCTTAGTTCATCTCCAATAAATATTAAGGGTTGATTGTGTACTTCACACTCTCTCCCTACATTTGTATCGGTATGAAGCTGTTTATCAAAAACATGGTATGCAATCGTTGCATTGCAGTTGTATCAAATGAGTTTGAAAAACTGGGGTATGCGCCGGCCAATATTGCAATGGGTGAAGTAAATATGGACCATGATCTAACCAAGGAAGATTTGCAGAAAATCAATACAGCTCTTCAAAAGCATGGATTTGAACTCATAGATGACAAGAAAAGTACCATCATCGAAAAAATAAAAAATATAGTGATTGATCAGGTTCATCATGCCGGCGAACGGTTAAAAGTAAATTACTCCACCCTGATTTCTGATCAAATCGCAAAAGACTACAGCTATCTCAGTAACTTATTCTCAGAAATTGAAGGCATCACCATCGAACAATTTATTATCCTTCAAAAAATCGAGAAGGTAAAAGAACTGTTGGTATACGACGAATTAAATTTAAGTGAGATTGCAGATGAGGTGGGATACAGCAGCGTAGCACATCTTTCCAACCAGTTTAAGAAAGTGACCGGCCTTACGCCCAGTTATTTTAAGAAAATTAAAGAAAACAAACGGCTTTCGCTCGACCGGGTAAATCAATAAAAGATGTAAAACAGTCCCATAATGGTGTAAAGCGAAAAATGGTCCTGCGCCTGAATTTTGTTGAAAATTATACAGGTCATGAAAAACATCATCCATTTGCCCCTGATCGATGTAGAGAGTGAACATTGCGCACGTATTGTAGACAATGGACTTGCACTCGTTGAAGGGCTGAAACAACACAAGGTTGAGCTTAATAACAACCGTGCAGTAATTGAAGTTGATCCGGCAAAAACGAATGCAGTGAGCAATGCAGTGTCTAAAATCCGGGATTTGGGATACGACGTTGAAACAGTTAAAGAAACTCTTCCGGTAACCGGTATGACCTGTGCATCCTGCGCTATCAGTGTAGAAAGCATGCTTCAGGCGCAACCCGGCGTAATTCATGCATCGGTAAATGTGGCAACCAATACGGTATTGGTTGAATATATACCCGGAGCCATCGCGAAAGAACAAATGAAGATCGCCTTACAAAGCGTAGGCTATGATCTCGAAATCGGCGAGAGCGAAGATGCCCGCCAACAAATGGAGGATCTTAAAGTAAAACACTTTAAACAGCTTCGCTTTAAAACGATCGCATCAGTTGTATTGTGTATTCCGCTGATTGTGGTAGGTATGTTCTTTATGCATGCCCCTTTTGCCAATTATATCCAATGGGCGTTGGCCACACCTATTGTACTCGTGTTTGGCGGACGTTTTTTTGTGAATGCTTATAAGCAAGCCCGGAACAAATCTTCCAATATGGACACACTTGTTGCCTTAAGTACCGGAGCGGCTTATCTATTTAGTGTTTTCAATACCTTGTTTCCGGAATACTGGCATAGCCGGGGAATGCATCCTGAGGTTTATTTTGAAAGTGCCGGTGTTGTTATTGCCTTTATACTATTGGGGAAATTACTCGAAGACCGCGCAAAATCAAATACATCTTCGGCCATCAAAAAACTAATAGGGATGCAACCGAAAACCGTACTTCGGATCCATGAAGATGGCTCGGAACAAACAATTCCGATAGCTCAAGTTCAGATTAACGATCTATTGCTGGTTAAACCCGGCGACCGGATTCCGGTTGATGGGCTGGTAAAACAAGGTCATTCAAGCGTGGATGAAAGTTCGATTACCGGCGAACCTGTGCCTGTTGAAAAACAATCGGGTGCATTGGTTTATGCAGGTACCATCAATCAAAAAGGGGCCTTGCACATTACTGCACAAAAAGTAGGTGGCGAAACGGTGCTTGCTCAAATCATAAAAATGGTGCAGGAGGCTCAGGGTAGCAAAGCTCCTGTTCAGAAACTGGTAGACAAGATTGCCGGCATTTTTGTACCGGTAGTTATACTCATTGCTATAATGACCTTTTTGGTTTGGATGTTTTTTGGCGGCGAACATGCACTTACCCATGCCATGCTTTCCATGATTACAGTATTGGTCATTGCCTGTCCCTGTGCGCTCGGACTGGCTACGCCCACCGCTCTTATGGTAGGTATTGGAAAAGGAGCCGAACTCGGAATACTCATAAAGGATGCAGAAAGTCTGGAACAGAATAAAAAAATCGATGCAATTATTCTCGACAAAACCGGAACCATTACCGAAGGCAAACCTGAGGTAACCGACCTGATATGGTATACCGAACAAAACAAACCGTATGCGGCATTGCTTGGTGCGATCGAAAAGCAATCGGAACATCCCCTGGCAGATGCGGTTTACAAACATGTAACCGATGAAACGGAAACTCAGCAGACATTCCTGTTTGATTCTTTTGAAAGCATTACCGGAAGAGGGGTAAAAGCCATGTACCAGGGCAAAACCTTTCTGGTAGGCAATCGTAAATTAATGAATGAACATGCTGTAATTTTCTCAGATCAACAAGATGCTGACCTTGCTCTTTTGCTTAATCAGTCGAAGACCGTTGTTTTCTTTGCCGCTGATAAAATTGCATTGGCGATTATTGCGATCAGCGATAAAATAAAAAGCACCTCCGCTTCAGCCATTCAACAATTGCACGATGCCGGGATAGAAGTTTTTATGCTTACCGGAGATAATGCTGCCACGGCAAAACAGGTAGCCGAAACTGTTGGTATTTCAACATATAAAGCCGAAGTTTTACCGGGCGAAAAAGCATCCTTCATCCGGGAGTTGCAGGCAAAGGGTAAAACGGTGGCCATGGTTGGCGACGGGATCAATGATTCGCAGGCTTTAGCCCTGGCCGATGTGAGTATTGCCATGGGAAAAGGTTCCGACATTGCAATCGATGTGGCCAAAATGACAATCATTTCTTCCGATCTTACCCTCATTCCAAAAGCGATTCAATTGTCGAAACAAACGGTACGTGTTATCCGGCAAAATCTTTTCTGGGCATTTATCTATAACCTGATCGGTATTCCGATTGCGGCCGGAATACTGTATCCTTCTACCGGATTTTTGCTGAATCCGATGATAGCAGGAGCAGCCATGGCCATGAGCTCGGTAAGTGTTGTGGCAAACAGTCTCCTGCTGAAATTCCGAAAACGCTAATCTTTCCATGATTATATAAGAATAAACCAAAATGATACAAGACGAATGGAGTCACAGTCCTGAACTTTGTAACGATAAATTCAACAATAAAATGAATAAACTAACATTCAAAACCAATATTAAATGTGTAGGTTGTGTTGCACGTGTAACGACACCTTTAGATGAAACCGCCGGAATTAATCAATGGTCTGTTGACCTTGAAAATCCGGACAAACTATTGACTGTAATGACTGAAGAACTGGATGCCGGACAAATTATTGAGGCAGTAAACAACTCAGGTTACAATGCTGAAGTTTATGCCGTTCAGGCCACAGTTTGATGTGGCAACCTCAAGTAAATTGATAATAATTTCTTCCCTCAAACCAAAATTAATAACCCAAAATATGAAACCGAAATTCGCCTTTATCCTTAACGGACTGTTCATAGTCCTGAGCACTCAATTTGCTTCAGCAAATTCTCCTGATCACCGGAATATAAAATCTTCCGTTGAAAATACGGAGTTGAAAATTGTTATTTCTTCATTACAAACCAATAATCTGGAAAAAGTATATAATCAATACTTTGCTTTAAAAGATGCGCTGATTCAGGGAGATCCAGATCAGGCTGCACAATTTGCCCGGGTATTGATTGTTGAACTGGATGCTGTTCAAACTGAAAATACCGATCCGAAAAGGAATGCACTTTTTATAACACAACACGCCGAAATTAAAGCTGCAGCTTCTGCTATCGCCGGTGCCAAAAAATTATCCTTACAACGAACTCAATTCTCCGCATTATCAGATCAGATGTATGCCCTGATGAAAGTATTCAAACCTACTTACCCGGTTTACCTTGCACATTGCCCTATGTTTGGCGATGGAAATGGTGCCAACTGGATCAGTAAAGAAAATGCCATACGAAATCCATACTATGGCAAACGTATGATGACCTGTGGGAAAGTAAAAGAAACGCTTAAATAATGTTTACAAGAGTTCATTTGTTGCGGGTTGTAAACAGGTTCAGGATCATCCTTCTACCGGTAGCCCTATGCTTGTTAAGCTTAGCAGCAACAGCCCAGCAAGTGATACGTTATGATTTGTACATAACCGATACGCTCGTCAACTACACCGGTAAAACCAGAAGTGCGATTGCCATCAACGGACAAATACCGGGTCCGGTACTCGAATTCACCGAAGGGGATACAGCCCTTATTTATGCACACAATAAATTGCACCACGAAACCTCTGTTCATTGGCATGGTATTATACTTCCCAATGAACAGGATGGTGTACCCTATTTAACCACAGCTCCCATCAAACCGCATACCACCCATATTTTCAAATTCCCGATCCGGCAAAATGGAACATACTGGTATCATTCGCATACCATGTTGCAGGAACAGGTTGGTATGTATGGTGCATTGATTCTGCATAAACGGAATGTTAAGCAAATGCATGAGCATATACTTTTGCTGAGCGACTGGAGCGATGAAAACCCGCATCAGATTGAACGGTCGTTGCACAATGCCACCGACTGGTATGGCATAAAAAAAGGAGCCACTCAGGATTATGGTGCATCTATACGGGAAGGTTATTTGGGAACAAAACTCGAAAACGAATGGAAACGTATGCATGCCATGGATGTAAGCGATGTGTATTATGAACGCTTTCTGGTGAATGGCCATACACAGGATTCGGTTGAAAAGCTGAAACCCGGAAGTAAAATCAGATTGCGGGTTATTAACGGAAGTTCTTCAACGTATTTCTGGCTTAGGTACGGAAGAGGGAAAATAACCGTTGTTGCTTCCGATGGTGAAGATGTGGAACCCGTTGAAGTCGATCGGTTAATCATTGGCGTTTCGGAAACATATGATGTAGTTGTTGAAGTTCCCGCCGATGGAACAGCAGCTGAATTTTCCGCTACATCAGAGGATCGCATCGGCGCAGTTTCAGTTTGGGTTGGTGAAGGGAAAAGAGAACCAATGTTGCCCATGAAAAAGCTCCACTATTTTGAAGGCATGATCATGATGAATGATATGATGCAGTTGAACGGAAACATGCACGATATGGGTATGAAGATGAGTCTGCAGCAAATGGACATGAATGCGGTGATGTATCCTGAAATGAATGGTAATACCAAACCTGATCACGAACATGCAGCCAGGCATGAAGAAACGATTGTTACCTTAAATTACTCTATGCTAAAGGCCGCAAAATCTTCGCGTTTGCCTGATGTCCCGGTCATGAATTATCAGTTTGAACTGACCGGCAATATGAATCGATATGTATGGACTGTAAATAATAAAACCGTATCAGAAGCAGAAAAGATCTTGATCAGAAAAGGTGAAATCACACGCATTATAATGACCAACAACTCCATGATGCGACATCCGATGCACCTGCATGGTCATTATTTCAGAGTGCTCAACGGACAAGGAGATTTTGCACCGCTGAAAAATGTGCTGGATATAATGCCGATGGAAACCGACACCATCGAATTTTATAATTCGGAATCGGGTGACTGGTTTTTTCATTGCCATATTTTATACCATATGATGAGCGGGATGGGTCGTATTTTTACCTACGAAAATTCACCTCCCAATCCTCAATTACCCAATCCGCAAAAAGCTTTAAAGCAGGTGTACCGCGACGACCGCCGTTTGTTTGCTGCCGCAGAAATCAGCCTGGAGAGCAATGGCAGCGATGGTGAAATTGCTTTAGCCAATACACGCTGGAGTTTGCAAACAGAATGGCGCGTAGGATTGAATGCAGTTTCAGGATATGAATGGGAAAGTCATTTCGGTAGATTTATAGATTCAAAACAATTTCTCATGGCCTATGCAGGTTGGGATTACCGCTACCGGAAACCGGAAGAGCATGAACAAAATCTGTTCGGAATGAAGAACACACAAGATAACCGCGGCGTTGTTTGTTTGGGTTTTCAATATGTGATGCCCTGGTTTTTAGTTGCCGACTTCCGCACCGACCATACCGGTAATCTCAGGATCTTTCTTACACGGGAAGATATTCCTCTGACTGCAAGGTTGCGGGCATGGGGAACAACCAACAGCGACCGTGAATTCAGCACAGGTTTGCGCTATATAGTTACCAAATACATTTCCCTTTCGGGGCATTACGACAGTGATATGGGATATGGTGCAGGGCTTACATTTACTTATTAAATCAATTTCCGAAAACCAATCCGCTGTATTTCTTATTCTGAATTTGAATAAATGAATTCAAAAGCTGATGCGAAAATTTTTCATCGAAGTATAGGTATTACATTGCCTTAACTAACCTGAAACAATTTCTACTCATGCTCATTCGAACCTATGGAAGCGCCGTGCACGGAGTGAATGCCGTTACCATCACCATTGAAGTCAATATCTCGGAAAAGGGGATCGGATATAGCCTTGTAGGTTTACCCGACAATGCCGTGAAGGAAGGAAAAGAACGCATTGAAACAGCGGTCCGGAATATGCAATGCGATATGCCCCGCAAACGGGTGGTCATCAATATGGCACCGGCCGATATCCGCAAAGAAGGATCATCTTATGATTTACCGATTGCACTTGGAATACTTTCTGCATCCGAACAAATGCAGTCCGAACGTTTGGATCAATACATCATTATGGGTGAACTGGCCCTCGACGGATCGCTCAAGCCCATTAAAGGTGCATTGCCTATCGCTGTACAAGCGCGTAAAGAAGGTTATAAAGGATTCATCCTGCCTAAGGAAAATGCACGTGAAGCTGCCATTGTAGGAGAAATTGAAATTCTGGGTGCCGAAAACCTGGCGGAGGTCATTCAGTTTTTAAACGGAACCTCCAAAATTGAACCTACTGTGGTGGATCTGATGCAGGAATTTGAAGTGAACTTCAACGCACCCGATTCGGATTTTGCCGATGTACGCGGACAAGAAAACATTAAACGGGCATTGGAAATAGCTGCAGCAGGAGGACACAATGCCATCCTGATTGGTCCGCCGGGAGCCGGCAAAACCATGTTGGCCAAACGACTTCCATCCATACTCCCACCCCTTTCGCTGAACGAAGCACTCGAAACCACCAAGATTCATTCGGTGGTTGGAAAACTGGGCAAAGGTGTTTCCATGATTTCAGCCCGACCATTCCGATCCCCGCATCACACCATCAGCGATATGGCTTTGGTAGGTGGCGGCAATATTCCACAACCCGGAGAGATTTCGCTGGCGCATAACGGTGTACTTTTTTTGGATGAATTACCGGAATTTAAACGAACCGTTCTGGAGGTGATGCGCCAACCGCTGGAAGAAAGGTGTGTCACCATTTCGCGCGCCAAATTTTCTATTGAATACCCCGCCAGTTTTATGTTGGTGGCCGCTATGAATCCATGCCCTTGCGGGTATTACAACCATCCCGAAAAAGAATGTGTATGCGGACCCGGTATTGTACAAAAATACCTGAGCAAAATATCCGGTCCGCTGCTCGACCGCATCGATATCCATGTGGAAGTAACGCCGGTAAATTTTGATCAACTGGCCGGGAGCCGAAAATCTGAACCCTCTGTTCAGATTCGTGAACGGGTGATTCAGGCCCGACTGATTCAACAAACACGATTTAGTAATATGGAAAACATGTATGCCAATGCACAAATGAGTTCACCCATGGCACGACAGGTTTGCACCATCGATGCTACCGGACATCAATTGTTAAAAACAGCCATGACCCGCCTGCAATTATCGGCACGCGCCTACGATCGCATTCTGAAAGTAGCAAGAACGATTGCCGATCTCGGGCAAAGTGAAAATATACAAAACGAACATTTGGCAGAAGCGATCCATTATAGAAGTTTGGATCGGGAGAATTGGGGCGGTGGGTGAGTCCACCTTCGCTAAAGCTACGGTGGAAGAATGAGGATGAGTCCACCTTCGCCAAGGCAACGGCGGATAAAAGTGTGCGTCTACCGATGACATGGTTGCGGTGGATAACCTTGCAAGGCTTCCTGAAGATTTTATGTTTCAATTATCAACTGCTGAATTTTCGGAAATGTAAGTACATGTATTGCCCGACAAAATGTACCAGCACAAATGGTGAACGGCTCATTAAAGTATGGATCTAACCAGGTTGCTCCTTACGCCTTCACTGAACAAGGAGTGGCTATGTTATCGGGAATAGGAAGAAGCACCCAACTTTCAAAGTCTATTAGTTGCTTTTATCATTTTTAATCGTAAGTTTTACATGGCTGTCAATTATAGGCTTTACATTTCCAGCTTTAAATTCCAGAATCAATAATCCAATTGCATGGATATAATCAGAACAAATACACTCACTAAATATTTTGGAACAACTCCGGCTTCCGACCATATTTCCATCCGCGTGAAGGAAGGCGAGATTTATGGGTTTTTGGGGCTTAATGGAGCTGGCAAAACAACCTTGATACGCATGCTTTTGGGTATGATTAAACCCGATCAAGGCACAATACATTTATTTGACAAGTTGCTTACCCCACACTTTGATCGTTGGAACGATATTGGTTATATGGTTGAAACGCCTTCATCCTATCCTAACCTTTCGGTGCTCGAGAACCTGAAGGTTTATTACAAACTGCGCCAATTGACCAACCCAGCTTTAATTGATGATATCATCGGAAAGCTAAAACTGAACCATTACAAAGACAAAAAAGCGAATGTGCTTTCGCTTGGCAATCAACAAAGGTTGGGTCTGGCAAAAGCACTCATGCACAAACCAAAACTTTTAATACTTGACGAGCCCATTAACGGCCTGGATCCTGAGGGAATTGTAGAAGTCAGAGAATTGCTTTTAAACCTTGCACACAACGGATCAACAATTTTTCTTTCCAGTCATATACTCGGTGAAATTTCTAAACTGGCTGATCGCATTGGTATAATACACGAAGGCAATCTGGTGAAGGAACTTACCAGCAGGGAACTTGGCGATCAACTTGCTAAAAAATTGCTGGTAAAAACAACCGACAATACCAAAGCTCTGCAGGAATTATCAGATGCCGGATACAAAGCGGAATTGAATGACCATGGCGAAATAGAAATTACAAACGGAGAAGCACATTCAAAACCTGAGCTTTTATCAAAACTGTTGACCGAAAAAAACCTTCCACCCAGCCAGGTATATTTGTTTACCGAAGATCTGGAAATGTATTTTTTACGAACCATCAGACCCAAAGCGTAAATGAAACAACAGCTACAAGCCATCAGCGCTGAATTAGTGAAAACAAAACACGCGTATACCCTTTGGTGGACATTTATTGCATTTGCCATAGCTCCATTAATGGGGGGAGCATTTATTATGCTTATTCAGGATCCCGCCTATGTGGCACAGGGAGGTGCACTTGCCGCAAAAGCAAAAGCCATGCATATGGAGGCCAACTGGAAATCGTATCTGGATTTGCTGACACAAGCCGTTGGTGTTGGTGGAGTTTTGGCATTCGGGTTTGTTAGCAGTTGGATTTTTGGACGCGAATATTCTGACGGTACGGCTAAAGACATCCTTGCCCTGCCTACTTCACGGATAAAAATACTGAATGCGAAATTTTTGGTTTATATAATCTGGTCTTTTGCACTTGCCGTTTCCAATCTTCTGTTTGCTTTGTTGCTTGGCACCATGCTTAAACTTCCAGCGATAGAAACCCATATGCTGTTCAATCTTTTGTCGGACTATTTTGTAACAACAATGCTCACTATATGCATTGGCTTTCCAATCGCTTTCTTTGCACTTTCAGGCAAGGGTTACCTCGCTCCTTTGGGCTTTGTGGCACTGACCCTGGTGCTTGCTCAGGTAATCGGAGCCATTGGCTATGGAGCCTATTTCCCCTGGTCTGTTCCAGGCTTATACAGCGGCGCAGGTGGCGCTTATAAAAACCAGCTGGATCAGTATAGCTATATACTTTTAGCAATTACCTGTATTGCCGGTTATCTTTTAACAATAGCTTATTGGAGATACGCAGACCAGACAAAATGAAATGTCTGCTATAATTTTTTGGCACGCATTATATACCTTATTTTGTAACCCGGAGAATTGCCATGCTTTTCAAAGGCATATTTACTGAAGTCTTTTTAGCAGGTTAACTCCGTGTCGTTCTACCAGTATTTGTGTACCCATAACCATGTGAATTACTCTTAACCCAAGAACCCAACCGAATGGAAATAGCAAAAGTCTTTAACTTCATCAATCTGCACAATGGTGAAGAAGAACGAAAAAAAGTTCTGGAGAATGTACGATCCAATACCTCTTTCAGGGGATCCAATTTATGGATTCTGGCTTGTGCCATAGTGATTGCCTCGGTTGGATTAAATGTAAATTCTACCGCAGTAATTATCGGTGCCATGCTTATATCGCCGCTGATGGGACCAATTATCGGGGCAGGATTTGCCATGGCCATTTATGATTTTGAATTGCTGAAAAAATCGGGGAAAAATTTGCTCATAGCTACTTTAGTAAGTCTGGTTGTGGCTACCCTGTATTTTACCATCAGTCCTTTTAAAGAAACACAATCCGAAATATTAGCGCGTACTGCTCCCAATATTTACGATGTATTGATTGCATTTTTCGGTGGACTGGTTGGCGTAATTGCCATTACAAGGGTTGAAAAAGGAAATCCGATCCCCGGTGTGGCAATCGCTACCGCCTTAATGCCTCCTCTTTGTACTGCGGGTTATGGGTTAGCCATTGGTAACTATCCCTATTTTTTCGGGGCCATTTACCTGTACATCATCAATTGTTTTTTCATTTGTATAGCAACCATTTTTATTATTAAATATTTAAAGTATGAACCTGTAACCAGTTTGAATCCCCGGTTTGAGAAACGCATCCGTTACGGAATTACTACCTTAATACTAGTGATGATAATCCCCAGCTTTTATCTGGCCTACAATCTTTTAAACAAAAAAAATTACAACCACAAAATAGAACAGTTTATTGCTCATGAGTTTACCAACAATGGAAATATCGTCATCTTTAAGAATGTTAAATACAATACAAATCCGAAAATTATTGAAGTCGCATTTTTAAACAAACAATTTAAGGACGCTGAAATCAAATTATTGAATCAAAAATTGTTGCAATACGATATTGAGAATACCAGACTGGAATTCAGACAGGATGTAACTGATCTGAAGAGTGAAATCTTAAATGAAATAGGAAACCAGAATAAAAACATAACAGAAAAAGACATTCTGATCAACAATCTGCAGAAGGAACTTGCGGAATATAAAATTGATTATTCCGAAGCATGTAAAGAAATTGAAATCCTGTTTTCCGAATTCAAAAATGTGTCGATGGGAAAGCATTTCATAAATCAAAACACGGATAGTGCTGGCGTAATAACAGTTATATTGTATCAAACAACAACTGAATACGTCATAGCGGATACTGAGAAAATTGAAAAATGGCTCATCCAAAGACTAAAATCGCCACAGGTAAAATTAATCCGGTACGAATAACGTGCAGCAAATAGATACATTTATCACCTGATCCGGTTGTGCCCTGTTAAACCATTCTTCCGACCCGGGCAAGATTAACGGCAGCATGTATAATCCGCAAAAACCGGTTCAAAACTGGTGCGTTCTCATTAAAAATAATCGCTACAAATGCCTATAAAGCAATGTTGATGACAATTTCTCCTCCGTCAATCCCCCATCAAATTACAGTAATCCCGGAGTAAAATAAATTCCAAACAGCCTATAATACCCTCATTCCCACGCTCTCGCTGCTAATATCTATGGTTTAACGCAACCTTTTTGTTAACTTCGTTATCCTATATCAAACCAACTTAATTCAAAAAAACATGAAAAAACTTCTCCTCGCCGTCGCCTTCTTTACTGCTGTGCAGGTTTTTGCACAAAAGGACATCATGATTACCATGAATACCCCTGTGGCCAACCAAACCATTTACGCCAATACGCAGTTCAATATTACATTCACCATCAAAAACAATGGAACCATTGATATTCCGGCTTCCGATTCTATTCAGGTTGGTATTATCATCAACAATTCACTGGTATCAGCCGCAACTTTAAGTCATAATGTGATTGCTGCAGGTCAAAGTGTGAATGCTGCTTTCAATAATTACAGCCTTACTTTTTCGCAAGGTGCTTCCAATGTTGATTTCTGTTTGATGGCCCTTTTACGTTACAATGGCAATCTGGATTCAAACACGGCCAACAACGTTTCCTGTGCCAAAGTGAACTTGTCAACCGCCGTTGGTATCGACGAATTAGGAATTGCAAACACCGTTAAAGTGTATCCAAATCCTGCTGTTCAATTCATCAACTTCGAATACGATTACAACAATGCTTCAGTAATTCATGTGATGGACATTACCGGCAAACGGGTAAAATCTGTACAGGTTGCAAGCGGTGTTGCTTCAATGGATATATCTGATCTGAACAACGGTATTTACATGTATGAAATCCGCACAACAGAAAATGCGCTGATCAAATCCGGTAAATTCAATATCGCTCATTAATCTTATTTTCTTCTTTCATGTACCCCGTTGAGATGAGTTTCAACGGGGTATTTTTTTGCAGTTCTCAATCATTAGTGTCCGGGGAATTAATGAGAGAATGATTTTGGGGGTGCCCATGAAGGATGCGCGATTGATGGCTGCATTAAAATTAACCTCTCGTTCGCTTACCTTCATGGTCGGGCTCTGCGCTGCAATCTTTTTTGAGTACAAAAAAGGATTTCCGCTGCGATCCCTCACCCAGCCTCTGCTCAACAGAGAACTTAATCTTAAATTAGAAACTTAACTCTAACAGATTATTAAACTATTCACCAGTTCATATTTCAAAAATTAGAATCACTTTGAAGTAAGCCCCCAATCAGAGAGAACAAACCTAAGCCTTTATCCTCATTGACTTTAATTGAGTTTACAATCTATAATCCAGGACAGCAGTGGTTCACAATATATTCTTAATAATATCAATCACCTGATTTCCATGACCCCCGTCAACCTTTGCGCACGAAGCCAACGCTAACTTTGAATAAAATATCAAAGAAGTGAAAACGCTCTACCGCCTTTGGCCCCTCCTGGTTTTGCTGATGGCTTCATCCTGTGAAAAAGATGAACCGGCTAAAACAACCGTTCAATTTGGAAGCATGACTTTGAACGTGACTCACAAAGTGGATCAGGCTCCCTTGCTCTTTGATAGTATGATGTATCAGAATGCTGCCGGAAATCCATTCAGTGTGTCGCGGCTTTATTATTATATCTCCGGCATTCGCTTGTACAATCAGGAAAAGTTGATGTTTACCTCCAACGCAATTTTTTATATTGATGCTACAAGCGCGGAGAATAAACTCTTGCTGAATTATGTTCCTACCGGTGAATATACCTCAGCCACCTTGCTCATCGGTCTGGCTGCCGATACCAACAAAACAGGCACACTCCCTGATCTGATCGAAAACCTCAATATGGCCTGGCCGGATGAGATGGGAGGCGGATATCACTTTATGAAACTCGAAGGTCATTACCGCAATACGGCGAACCTCAAAAAAGGCTTTACTGTTCATTTGGGAACTAACCCAAGCCTGGTGCAGCATCAAGCTATTCCAAAAAACTTTTCGGTAACGCTGGGCCAAAACACGCCCTTGACTTTGGAAATGAATATCAACGAATGGTTTGCCAATCCTTACGCTTATAACTTCAATACCGATGGAAATTATACCATGGGTGTTGCATTACTCATGCAATTAATCAGCAACAATGGAAAAGATGTATTCACCCTTCGTTAAAGGAATATTTGTTGGATTGTTGTTACTCAGTTCCTGCGATAAGGATCCGGAACAACAAAACAATCTCCCTACAAATCCGGGAGAAAAAACAGCCCCTACTCCTTATACATTAGTAAAACCACTGGGCTTTCCTGATCCGTATTTGTCGGAAAAAAACCCCATGACCGTTGAAGGAATTGCATTGGGTAAGAAATTGTACGCCGATCCGATTCTATCCGAAAACGGATTGAGCTGTACCTCTTGCCACAGCAAGCCACGCTCTTATTCCGGCGGAGTATACCATGCTCTGAACGGATATAACATGGCCATCATGGCGCATGTAAATCTCGCCTTCAAACCGGTTTTCAACTGGGAAGGTTCGGCACCTGATCTGGATCTGTTACCCCTGGGCGATTTTGAACCGGAGTTTTTCAATACCGACCATCAAAAGCTGGTTACCCGTTTGCTCAGTCATCCTGAATACCCTGCCATGTTTAAAGCAGCATTCAGCATCAACCATATCGACAGTCTGACTTTTCTGGAACTCAAAACCAAAATTGCTTACTCTATCGTGCAATACCTGCGCAGCCGGGTAAGTGCCAACTCGCGTTACGATGCATACCGTGTTTACAAAAAGAAACTCAGCGCCGAAGAAATGAACGGAATGGCCATTTTCTTTTCTGAAAAAGGCGATTGCTTTCATTGTCATCCCGGACCACTGTTTACCGATAACGGATTTCACAACAATGGCTTAAACGATGTGTTTACCGGATTTGATCAGGGTAAATTTTTGGTAACCGGACAACAAAAAGACATGGGTCTTTTTATTGCTCCAACTTTGCGCAATATTGAACTCACCTCACCCTATATGCACGACGGACGTTTCACTACGCTGGAAGAAGTGGTTGAATTTTATACATCGGCAGTAAAGACTTCTCCAACGCTGGATCCCATCATGACCAAGCGTATGACCAACCGTACCATGCAACTTTCGGAAACCGAAAAGAAAGAATTGATTGCGTTTCTGAAAACGTTGACAGATCCCAGCTTTGTAGAATAACAGTCGCTCACTTAATTTAAATTTCTTATGGCTTCCGGAAAAGTTCTCTTCCTTGCCTTTTTTGTTAGTTTACTATTACAAAGTAAAAGCAGCGGGGCACAACAATGGCATGCACTTGACAGTGGACTTGAATACAGCGCCAATTCTTTTGCGGTCTTTAATGGTAAATTAGTTGCCGGTGGCGATGGTGTTCATAGTTGGAATGGTCAGAAATGGACCGATAAGAGCACCGGACTGAAATCGTTTTTTGGTGGTGAAATATATACTATTGCAATAAGTAACTCAGGTATTTTGTATTGTGGAGGTGACGGATTTCATGTGTTGACTCCGGATCAAAATCTTTACAACTATGCTGCACGCTGGGATGGAGACAAATGGACCACTGTTGGATCCGGAACAGGAAACGACGGATCAGGAATGAGTGGTAGTGTACATGCAATGACTTCCTACAACGGCATTTTGCATGCAGGTGGAAATTTTAGTTCAGCCGGAGGTGATCCGCTCGATCCATTTGCCGTTTATTATGCCGCTCGATTTTCAGGTACAAGTTGTTGCTGGCAAAGTATTGGTACAGGGGTAAACGATAAGGTAATTGAAATGTTGGTAGATCCCGTTACCAATACCTTATATGCCGGTGGATTATTTACCGAAGCCGGGGGTCAAACGGCCAATCATATTGCCAAATGGAATGGTTCAAATTGGTCGGCATTAGGTACCGGATTGAATGGCACTGTATCAGCCATGTGTTTTCATAATGGAGAATTGTATGTTGGCGGATCCTTTAGTACAGCGGGTGGACAAAGTGTAGAAAATATAGCGCGCTGGAATGGAACAAATTGGATTCCACTTTCAAAAGGATTGGGTAATTCCATTTATGATCTGATTTCATATAATGGTTATTTGTTTGCAGCCGGACCGGGATTCTACTTAAATGACACGAACCAATATGTTGTAAAATGGGATGGAGCTAACTGGACTCCATTGGGCGCAGGAGTAGATAAAACTGCCATCAAGTTTTTTGTATACAACAACGAACTGCTTGTAGGAGGAATATTCAAAAATGCAGGAAACAAACCTGCCAGTTGTATTGCAGCCTTTACATTACCACCAAACGGAATGGATGAAACAAACTTAAAGCATAAAATAGCGCTGTATCCGAATCCAGCTTCTTCGCATTTGTATTTTGAACAATCCGGGTCAGTCAAAATTATGAATTCCCAGGGTCAAATGCTGATCGACCTGCCAAACTATGCAGCAAACACAGCAATCAATATTTCTGAATTAACAATCGGTTATTATATTGTTTCTATCGATCAACAAGGTAATTTCGGCTACGCAAAATTGCTGAAACAATAATGTATACTCATCTGTGAATAAAGGGTAAAGTATTATGTTTTTGTAAGTTCCTTTTAATCCGTAGAACTTAATCCATTAAAGTTCTTGTCGCAACATTAAACCCTTTCCATCAATGTGCGGAACGCAATAAATTTATTGCCGAATTTTTTTATGGTTTCGTTTTGCAATGCAGGCGCAAATTCCTGAATATACTTTTCGTAATGTGCCATATCGTTGGCCAGATACTGAATAACATAAGTGATTCCGGTTTCATCTTCCTGACGGGAAAGCAGGCGTGAGAAACTGTGATCAACAAACATCCCTGTGCGCATTACTTCCGGGATATGCGTTTCTTTCATCCACAAGAGCCACTCGTCGTGGATCTCGTCTTCAATATTGATGGTTACGTTGTAGATGATCATGGGTTTTGAGATAGGTGTTTATGTGATATGTGTTTAGGATAAATGTGTTTAAGAGATAAGTTTTAAGAGAGCAGTTTAGCATTCTTCCCGCCTTCGCTAAAGCTATGGCGGACGAGGCATTTTTCCCGCCGCCGCTAAAGCTATGGCTGGCAATGCATTTTTAATTATTCATTTAAAACATCTCCGCGTAAGTTTCTGTACCGCTTCCTCACTTCGGTCAGGAAAAAACTACCCGGATACTGATTGATAAATTGTTCGTATAATTTAATGGCTCCGGCAGCATCGTGCAAACGGTTGTGGGTAATATCGGCTAACATAAACAAGGCATTGTCGCCCAGAATACCCGATCCATGTTCTTTTAACAATCGTTGCAGGAATTCGATGCTTTCGGGATAATTCCCCTTTTGCAAACTGATTTGAGCCCGCTTGTAAAGGATATCATCATCTAAGGTATGACGCGGAAACAAGAGGTTGATACTATCCAATATGACAAGCGCCTGTGCATGTTTCTTCTGATAAATATGAAGGTCGGCTTTGGCAAACATGAGTAAGGGTTCTTCTATACTATCAACGGTATTATCCTGAATCAGCAGCGACAATTCGAGGGCATCGTTGGCAATCAGCTGGGATGTTGCGGTTTTCAACACATCGAGTTGTGCTTTGGCCCATTCAAACTCTCCGATATAATACGACAAGCGCGCATTGCGAAACTTGGCTTCCTGTCCGAGGGGATCTTCAAGAAAATCTTTATCCACTTGTCCATAAAGCAATACCGCTTCCCAAACTTCTCCTTCCAATACGTGCACATCGCCCAGCATCAGTTTGCATTCTGCTTTAAACCGGTTATCGAGTCGTGGCATGGCAATCAATTCCTGAAAAAGTGCAATGCCTCTACTGCTATTAGACAGGTAATAAATTTCAAGCTTCGCCAGTTCGCGCATGGCCGATGCAGTGAAATTGGATTTTCCTTCTTCCGTCAGAAAGAGTTCGTATTCTTTTTCTAGTTGAACCAAATCGTTCGCCGTATAGACAGTTGATTGGGTCACTTTGCGGTTGCGCGATTCCAAAATGCCTATCCGGGCTGCGAGGTATAATGGTCTGTCTTTGCCCATCAGCAAAATATATTGATAGGCGTTCAGCGCATCATCGTATTTGGCATTCGATAAAGCCAGGTTGGCCAATTCGTATACTCTTCGACCTTCTTCCCTGTTGCGTTTATCGAGCGCTTTGGCTTGTACCAAGGCATTTGTAAAATCTTTACGCTGCACATACAGCCAAATGAGCAATTCGTTATAAACCATCGAACCCTGATCATTTTTCACCCGCTTCAGAATCGCAGATTTCAATAATTCGTAATCGGCATCCTGTTCCATATACAGTTGCAGATATTCCTGCACCTGATCCTGAATGGTCGGGTTATCCTGCAATGCATTCAGGTATTCTTCGACCATGGGACCTGTTTGTCGTAATGAAGCATACACCTGTGCCAATGGAAGTGCAAACAAAGATGCATGTCCACCATTCTTTTTCCGGGCGCGCAAATACGTTTGAACGGCCCACTCCCATTCGTTTCGCTTTTGAAATGCATGTGCCAGAGAAATGGTTTGATCTTCGGTTCCTGCAAAATTTTTAAACAAACCTTCGTAGTAGTTTCTTGCCTTATCGGGTAATCCCTGTTTGGTATACAGATATCCCAGATCCACTTTATAAAATGCCTGACCCTCGAACCTGCGCTGTTGTTTCTTTACTAATTTTTCCGCCTCAAAAAAATGCCCAAGATTCACATAACATTGCAACAGGTTCTCGTAATAATAAACGGAACCCGGTGTTTTTTGAACGAGGCGCTCATAGGCATCGGCTGCTTTATCGAATTCGCGGTTCGCAAAAAACTGCGCAGCCAGTTGCTCATCGGTTCCCTGTGCAAGCAGCGGAACGCCGGATGTAATCAACAATAAGAAACCAAAAACAAAACGCAGCATATGGTGCAAAAATAGACAAACCCAATGGGATGTGAGTAAACAACGCTTATTCTCTGAAATAATTTTAAGTTATTTGAATCGTTAAGCTCTCAGCGGTTGACTACACTAAAAAAACTTGCTTCCCAAACGGCTGTTTATGGCCTGAGCCAAATCGTAGGTCGTTTTGTTAATTACCTGCTGGTTCCTCTCTATACCACCCTCTTCAGTCCGGGGGAGTATGGTGTGGTTACCTTGTTATATGCCTATGTAACTTTCTTTAATGTGTTGCTGACTTATGGTATGGAAACGGCATTTTTTCGCTATGCCAACAAAAGCCACGATCCTAAGGAAGTTTATTCTACCTCACTCGGATCGGTATTGAGTACCTCGGTATTGTTTATTTTTATTTGCAGTTTTTTCTCCGATAAGCTCGCAGGAATGATCAAACTCAACGATCATCCCGAATACATTATCTGGTTTGTGTGGATCATGGCATTGGATGCTTTGGCGGCCATACCCTTTGCGTTGTTACGCCATCAAAACAAAGCCCTCAAATTCGCCCTGGTTAAGAATATCAATATTTTTTCCAATATCCTGCTCAACCTGTATTTTCTGATGTTATGTCCATATATGGAATCCAATCAGGGAATAGCGTTACCACTGTACGATCCCGGAATAGGAATCGGTTATATTTTTATTTCCAACCTGGTGGCCAGTGTTATTACGATTCCTATGCTGGCAAAGGAATTGCTGGGATTGAAATTCTCACAATTCAATACTGCATTGTGGAAAGACATGCTGGTGTATGCGCTGCCGATGATGGTGGTAGGATTTGCAGGAATGATCAATGAAGCACTCGACCGTACGCTTATAACCTGGTTCTATCCCGACCCTGAAACCGGCCGGGCAATGAATGGTATTTACGGAGCGAATTATAAACTCTCGATTCTCATGAGTTTATTCATTCAGGCTTTTCGTTATGCGGCCGAACCTTTCTTCTTTGCGCATGCAAAAAGCAGTAACCAAAAAACCATTTATGCTGAGGTCATGAATTATTTTGTACTGGTATGTTTATTCCTGTTCCTGTTGGTTATGTTGTTCATCGATGTTTTCCAGCATTTTATAGGTCCCTCGTATCGTGAAGGTTTAAAAATTGTTCCGATTTTACTACTCGCCAATATGTTTTTGGGTATTTATTACAACCTGAGTATTTGGTATAAATTATCAGATCAAACCAATAAGGGAGCATTGATATCGCTGATAGGTGCCGCTATTACCATTGCATTAAACCTGTGGTGGATTCCGCTATTCGGGTATATTGGTTCGGCCTGGGCACATTTCGGTTGTTATTTAAGCATGATGGTCATCTGTTATCTCATGGGGAAAAAATATTATCCCATTCCGTATCATACCGGAAAGGTTATAGCTTATATGGTATTTGCTCTGGGACTCTACCTGATTTCAATATGGGTTGGACCAGCACTGACTCTGTCGTTGCGCTATGGTTTGAATAGCGTTTTACTGATCCTTTTTGGGTTCATGGCGTGGTATTTTGAACACCGCAATCCTGCTTTCCGCTTATTTAAATCCTGAACGGTAGCCAGACAATACTTAAACGTCTATTTATCAATCACTTCCTGCGTGTTTGATTGCCGAAAGAAAATCTTATTTTCGCGAGCCACATTACCCCGTGCTGATGGAAATAAAAGTGATCAACCGTTCTGCAAATCCTTTACCTGCATATGAATCGATTCATGCTGCCGGAATGGATATCCGGGCTTCATTAAACGCACCGGAAATTTTAAACCCTGCGCAACGGGTTTTGATTCCAACCGGTCTGTTTATAGAAATACCACCCGGTTTTGAGGTACAAATTCGTCCACGCAGCGGTCTGGCGCTAAAACACGGCATTACCGTTTTAAATGCTCCGGGGACTATTGATGCAGATTACCGGGGAGAAGTAAAGGTGCTTCTGATCAACCTTGGAAGCGAAGCATTTGTGATTCAACCCGGAGAACGGATTGCTCAAATGGTGGTATCGCGACATGAGCAGGCCAACTGGAAAATTGCGGACGAACTGAGTGAAACTGTCCGTGGCGAAGGTGGATATGGCAGTACCGGCAAATAATGTAAATTTTAGAACACAAGAATTAACGTACAGAAACAGTAAACATGAAAATTATCGTACCAATGGCCGGAATGGGCAAACGCATGAGGCCACATACCCTTACAATTCCAAAACCTTTGATTCCTGTTGCCGGTAAACCCATCGTGCAAAAAATCATTGAAGATCTGGAAGAAGTATGCGGCGAAGGCATTGAAGAAGTGGCCTATATTATTCACCCTGATTTCGGACACGAAACCGAAAAGAAACTGATAGACGTTGCCAGCAAACTGGGAGCCAAAGGAAGTATTTATTATCAGGAAGAAGCATTAGGTACCGCTCATGCCATCATGTGTGCCAAAGATTCGCTGGATGGAAATGTATTGATTGTTTTTGCCGATACCTTATTCAAAGCAGGTTTTAAGCTCGACCGATCCAAAGACGGGATCATTTGGGTTCAACAGATCGAAGACCCGAGTCAGTTTGGTGTAGTAAAAGTAGATGGTCATAATGTGATTACCGATTTTGTAGAAAAGCCAGCGGAATTTGTATCTGATCTGGCCATCATCGGCATCTATTATTTCAAAGACGGAGCCAACCTGCGCAATGAATTGCAATACCTGCTGGATAACAATATCAAGGAAAAAGGAGAATTCCAGTTGACCAATGCACTGGAGAATATGAAGCAAAAAGGCATGAAATTTGAACCGGGTAAGGTGGAAGAATGGCTGGATTGCGGCAATAAAAATTCTACCGTTTATACCAATGCGCGGGTTCTGCATCACATGCATCTGGAGAAAAAAACCATGGTGGATCCTACGGTTGAAAGCGAAGGTTCAGTAATCATTCAACCTTCGTATATCGGAAAAAATGTAAAACTGATCCGCAGCGTGGTTGGGCCTTATGCTTCAATCGGAGAAAATTGTACCCTGGAAAATTCGGTGGTTGGAAATTCCATCATTCAAACCCATACCCGTATAAAAAATGCTGTTGTAGACAATGCAATGATAGGAAATCACGTTGTATATCATGGCGACGCCCGTGATCTCAGCATAGGCGATTATACCACCAATCTGTAAATACGTTGATCAAAAAAATTCAGCATCCCTCCCTTCTGTTGATCTTCCTCTTTTGGGGAATTTTCAACGTATCTGCTCAAAAAAAGCCGGAATTAAGCGATGCCCGCAAAATGGAACTGGAACGCCTGTACCTGAACGGGGCGCGCGAAAAACTGGTACAAAATTTTGACGAGGCTATTCAATCCTTCAAAGCCTGTCTGCTGATCGACCCGTCAAACGATGCGGTATATTATAACCTGGCCGATATTTATTTCCAAAAGAATCAAATGGCTGATGCCGAAGAGCAGGTAAATAAAGCACTGGCCTTAAACAAAAAGAATAACTGGTACTGGAAACTGGCGGAAACCATTTATGAAGCCAGGCGTGATTACGAAAAGGCCGCTGAGATCTGCATTTACCTCAGCAAACAGGAAGACGAAGTGCCGAATTTGTTGCGGGCTGCTTATTGTTACGAACAATTGCGCAATTACCCGAAAGCCATAAAAATGCTCGAAAAGGCTGAGAGAAGAACAGGGATCAATGAAGATATCATTTTGCGAAAAGAACAATTGTATCTGGCGCAAAATAAACTTTCAAAAGCCATCAAAGAAATCGAACGTTTATGCAAAGCCTATCCCTCCAATATCCGGTACCGCGTATTGCTGGCCGAGTTGTATCTGGTCAATGGCAAGACCAAAGAAGGCCTGGCGATGTACGAAGACATTCTGAAGGCCGACCCGGATAACGGATATGCGGCCTTTGCCCTCGGCGATTATTACCATTCTATCAAAGACTACGAGAAATGGTTTTCATACATGAAAACAGGAATGGGAAGCAGCGATGTCGATATCAAATCCAAATTACGGATGATGGTGATGTTTATGACTTCTGCCACTTTTGAAGATCAGCTCAGCCGAAGTTTATTGCTCGCCGAAATTTTTATCAATGCGCATCCTGCCGAGCCTTCAGCCTATATGGTTAAGGGAGATATTTTGGTGGAGCAGCAACAGTTTCTGACAGCCCATATGCAATACGAGAAAGCTGTAGAGTTGGATCCTTCGGTATTGGTGGCATGGCAGCAAATGATGTTCTGCAGCACCCGCATTCCGGATTATACCTTACTTCAAAAAGATTGTGCACATGCTCTGGAAGTTTATCCTACCGATGTGGTTTTTTATTTTTATCACAGTGTAGCGTCGATGCAATTGAAACAATACGATACTGCTATCTGGAGCGCCAAACGCGGAATTGAATTTGCCGGTGAAGATTTGCAAATGCGCGCTCAGTTATACACCAATATTGGCGAAGCCAATCACAATCTGGAAAATTATTCGGCCAGCGACAGTGCATTTGAAAGTGCATTGAAACTGGATCCGCTCAACGCAACGGCCATGAACAACCACGCTTACTATCTGAGTTTGCGTAAAGTGCAACTGGACAAAGCGGAGCAATTGTCGAAACGTTCACTGGAACTGGAACCCGAAAATGCATCGTTTGCCGATACCTATGGCTGGATTTTGTATCAGAAAAAGGATTATCCGAGAGCTAAAATTTATATCGAGCAGTCGCTGCAAAAAGAACCAAACAATGCAGAGGTAATTGAACATTTGGGAGATGTGTTGTACCAAATGGGCGATACAGAAAAGGCGCTGGAACTTTGGAAGCGTGCTGCGGAAAAAGGGGAAGGATCCAAATTTTTACCCCGAAAAATAAAGGATGGTAAATTGTATGAATAATGCATTGCGTTTAATACTTATCTCCTTCATTTGTACCGTTTTTCTGTATTCATGCAAAACAAAAAAACAAGGTACTCTTCTTCCTCCGGTTAAACCGAAAGTTATGGAACAAGCATCAGCTAATGCCAAATTACTGCAGGCGATTGCGGCGAATGAAAATCAGTTTAATTACTATTTATCGCGCGGTTCGGCCCGATACAAAGATCCGGAGCAGGAATATAACCTGAACATGGAAGTGATCATGGAAAAAGATCAATATGTGTATATTAACGTAACGGCTTTGCTGGGAATTTCGGTTGCGCGGATCTGGATGACCCGAGATTCGGTCAGCATATTGGATATCCTGCACAAGAAACATATCCTGACGAGTTTTGATTATATACGCCGGTCTACAAATGTAGATCTAAACCTGAATCAGGTACAACGGATCTTCAGCGGCAATACCATTTTCAACGCTGATCCGGATTCCATGACTGCCGATACTATACTGTCGTATATCCTGGTCAATACCCCCATCTCTGCATCGCAGATCCAAACCACCTATTATCAGCAATCGACCTATAAAGTGAGCCGCTGGAATATTGCGGATCGTTTGAGCGGACGGGAGTTACGCGCTGAATTCAGGGATGGTCATCAACAGGGTAGCAATTATTTTCCAAAAGATATGACTATCAACATCAAGGCAGAAAAAAATATAGTTTGCGACATCCAGCTTGATTATTTTGCATTCGATAAAAAGAAGGAAACCAAATTTGTTGTTCCCAAGAATTTTGAAACGATCCGGAGGTAGCATCCTCCTGCTGCTGCTTTCTGCTGTGCTTGCTTTTGCACAACCAGCGCCATCCAACCAACGCAAGGAACTGGAGAAAAAACGGAAAGAACTGAACGAGAAAATATCATCCACCAAAAAAGTTCTCGAAGAAACCAAAAAAAAGCAGAAGACTACGCTGAGTCAGCTTAAAGTCATTGCACATCAGATCCGTACCCGCGAAGAGGTGATCAATAATTTTCAGGAAGAAATAGAAGTACTCAACGGTCAGATAGGTGAGTCGCGCAAAACACTGGATACCCTGAAGGCTGATATGAGAAGGCTGAAAGAAGACTATGCACAAAATATTCTGGGTGCCTATAAAGCCCGAAACGTATACGATAAAATCATGTTCATCTTTTCGTCGAAGAGTTTTAATCAGGCTCTCAAGCGCGTACAATACCTGAACCAATACAGTAAATTCAGGCAACAACAAGCCGAATTAATCTTACGTACGCAAAAAGAAATCATAGCGGCACTCAATGCCATGATCGCCATCAAACGTGAAAAGCTTAACCTGATGGGTATGAAAGAAGCCGAGAAAAAAGAACTGGAACAGGATAAGGTGCAGGAAAGCGTGGTGCTCACCAAATTGCAACAGCAGGAAAGCACATTGAAACGCCAACTCGCCGAGAATGAGCGGTCAGCTAAAAAATTAAACAAAGCCATCAGCGACCTCATCGCACGCGAAATTGAAGAAGCACGTCGCAAGGAAGAAGCTGAAGCGCGACGACGAGCTGCTGAAGCCGCCGCCAAAGGATTGGCTACTCCAAAACCTGCGGCAAAAACCTCAACGCCTGAAATGTATCTCACACCGGAGGCGCTGAAACTTTCCAACGATTTTGAAAGTAACAAGAACAACCTGCCGTGGCCGGTTGAAAAAGGATATATCACCGGGCAATTTGGGACTCATGCGCATCCGACACTCAAAGGCGTGCAGGTAAACAATAACGGAATTGATATCACCACTCAACCGGGCGCATCGGTACGCAGTATCTTTAAAGGAAAGGTTAAGTCCATTTTTAATATCCCCGGAATGGGAAGAATTGTACTTATCAGTCACGGTAAATATTTTACAGCTTACGCAAAACTCAGCCAGGTGAATGTAAAAGAAGGACAAGTGGTAGATACACGTCAAACAATCGGTACAGTAATGACCAACGAAGAAGAAGAATCGACCGAGGTGCATCTTGAAATCTGGAACATGAGCCAGAAACAGAATCCGCAGTTGTGGCTTAAAAACTGATACCCATGGATGTGAATGGTCGTCTGGCTCCCACTCCCAGCGGTTACCTGCATAGCGGGAACGCATTCAATTTTTTACTCACCGATTATTGTGTACACAGGCTGCAAGGAACCCTGCGTTTGCGTATTGATGATTTGGATGCAACAAGAGTTAACGAAGCATACCTCAGCGATATTTTTGATGTATTGCATTGGTTAGAAATACCCTGGGAACAGGGTCCGCGAAAAAATGCGGAACATCATGCTGCATACAGTCAGACGCATCGACGTAAAACTTACGACACCTTTATAGAACGGTTGATCATGACCGGTCGCGTATACGCTTGTTCCTGCTCCCGTGCCTCCTTAAAAATAGCCGAAAGATGCAGCTGCAGCCGGTTGCAGCTGGCATTGGATACATCAGAAACCGCTTTACGCATTTCTACGGAGCATGCGCTCATTGAATTCGATGATGTCTGGGTAGGTCGCTGCACCATTGACCTGCACGAAGTCATGCACGATTTTGTGATCCGCAGAAAAGATGGAATTCCGGCATATCAAATCGCTTCGCTGGCAGATGATTTATTGTATCAGACTACCTTAATTGTGCGAGGCCGGGATTTGTTGACGAGTACTGCTGCACAAATCTGGTTAGGCAGATTGCTTGATCTGCCCGAATTCAGTAAGGTGAGTTGCTATCATCATCCCTTATTAACCCGGGCCAATAAACAAAAATTATCCAAATCGGCCGGCGATATTTCGTTGAAATATTTTATAGAAACGCATCAAAAGTCCGAACTTTTCTATCAGCAGCTTTCACCCTGGTTTGGGCTAACTCCTGTTGCCAATCGCCGGGAATTGCACGAACAACTAGATATACAGGGCGGTACAGCTTATTTAAAAACACATTTCAACAATGCATCTTTTTGGTTGCCGGATACCCGATAAATACAGATTTTGCAACCATGAAATTTCTGGTTGTTGGTTTAGGTAATGTCGGTCCCGAATACGCCCATACGCGTCACAATATCGGATTTGATATAGCAGATGCCTTTGCGGCGAAATACAATGCTGTATTTCAATCAAAGCGTTATGCCGATGTGGCTGAAGTTCGCCTGCGCGGGAAATCGATTGTCCTGATTAAACCAAACACGTTTATGAATCTGAGCGGAAAAGCTGTCCGTTATTGGCTGAATGAACTCAAGCTCACTCCGGAACAAATGCTGGTATTGGTAGATGATCTGGCTTTGCCTTTTGGAAAAATCAGGATCCGTGGCAATGGCAGCGATGCCGGACACAATGGATTGAAAAATATTCATGAGATCCTCCTAACAAAAGAATATCCCCGCCTGCGCTTTGGTATCGGCAGCGAGTACCCACAAGGCCGACAGGTTGAATTTGTGTTGGGGGCATGGAATCCCGAAGAGCAGAAAGCTTTAAATGAAATCTTTCCAAAAACGGTGGAGGCCATTGAATGTTTTGTAACCCAGGGACTCGCCAAAGCCATGAATCTTTTTAATACCTGAAACATGCAGGAACATCATATACAGGTAACAAAAACCGCCCGCTATTATACGCTGGGAAATTTAACAGAACACACCAAAGAGATCTGGATTGTGATACATGGATACGCACAACTGGCTAAAACTTTTTTATCGCACTTTTCTTTTATGGAACAGGAGTCGCGGTTTATAATTGCCCCCGAAGGACTGAACCGTTTTTATTCCAGGGGTTTTGGAGGAAACCCTGAAGGTAAGCTTGCGCATCCTTCAGGGGTTGCCACATGGATGACCAGTGAAGACCGGGAATCAGAAATTGCAGATTATACAGCTTACCTCGAAACATTGATGCAAACGCTGGTACCGAAACATTTTAACGGAAAAATAATGCTGCTTGGTTTTTCGCAGGGAGTTGCAACCGCCACACGATGGCTTCAGCGAACAGCATTGCCCATATCGCACCTGATTATTTACGCCGGCGAAATTGCTATTGAATTGCGTGAACCCATCAGCGAAAAATTACAGACTATTCCGGTAACCTATATCACCGGCACACGTGATCCTTTACTCAAACCGGAACAAAAGATTCTTGTTCAGGCGTTGATGCAACAACTGCATGCGCGGGTCGTTGAATTCGAAGGCGGACATGAAATTAAACCCGGACCGTTGCAACAATTTATGCAATCGTTGTAATCCGTTATTTTACTTCTGCTCCCAGATTGTACAATACAAAACTCCAGAAATCTGTGGCGTCCTGAATCAATTTGGTAGTTGGCTTTCCGGCACCATGTCCGGCTTTGCTATCGATCCGAATCAATACCGGATTCCCGTCTTTTTGTTGTTTGGCCTGCAATTCGGCGGCAAATTTGAAAGAATGCGCAGGTACAACCCGATCGTCGTGATCTGCTGTCATGATCATGGTGCAAGGATAATTCACATTCGGTTTTACATTATGCAACGGCGAATATCTGAGCAAATAATCAAATTGCTCTTTATTATCGCTGCTGCCATATTCCACGGCCCATCCCCATCCAATGGTAAACTTGTGATAACGCAACATATCAAGTACTCCCACTTGCGGAATAGCCACGCGAAACAATTCAGGTCGTTGGGTCATGCATGCACCCACCAATAAACCTCCGTTGCTTCCACCATTGATGGCGAGCTTTTCGGATGAGGTATACTTTTCGCTGATCAGATATTCAGCAGCAGCTATAAAATCATCAAATACATTTTGCTTTTTTTCGAGCATGCCTGCTTTATGCCAGTCTTCTCCGTATTCGCCTCCTCCACGCAAATTCGCGATTGCATAAACACCTCCTTGTTCCAGAAACATGATACGTGCTACACTGAACGAAGGTGTTAGTGAAATATTGAAACCTCCATATCCGTAAAGTAAAGTTGGATTGGTTCCATCCAGCTTCATTCCCTTTTTATGTAAAATGAACATGGGAATTTTTGTTCCGTCTTTGGATGGATAAAAAACCTGATGTGTTTCAAACAAGGAAGGATCAAATCGTACTTCCGTTTTGCGGAACAATTCCGATTTTCCGGTCTCCAGTTCATAGCGATAAATTTCACCCGGATTGGTAAAGGAAACAAAGGTGTAGAAAGTTTCTTTATCGTCGCGATGCCCGCCAATACCACTTGCAGTGCCAATGCCCGGCAATTGAATTTCCGTTTTGCCCGAACCGTCTTCGTTGAAACGATAAATGCGGGTACTCGCATCTTTCAAGTAATTGGCAAATAATTTTCCTCCCCAGTGATTTGCCGATTCAAGTAAATCCTGGCTTTCGGGAATTACGGTTTTCCAATTCGACTCCTGTGAGTTCTTTGGATCCACAAGTACGAGCTTATACTTCGGTGCTCCTCTATCGGTTGTCACCAGCAATTGATCACCTGCATTGTCAATTACATTGTAATTGTTTTCGAATCCTTTAAATAACAATTGAAATGGTTCTTCATTTTTAGAAAGATCCTTCACCAACACTTCGTTTCCGTTGGTTCCTTCGCTGATGTAAACCAGCATGAAACGCTCATCTTCGGTAATGGATGCATTAAAATAACGGAGGGGATGCGCCTTATCTTCATAAATTAACTTGTCCTTATCTTGCGATTCGCCGAGTGTATGATAATAAATTTTCATGAACTCATTCTGGTTGCTGAATTCTTTTCCTTCAACCGGTGCATCGTAACGGCTGTAATAAAATCCGTTCTTATACCAGGTTGCTCCGCTGAATTTTACCCACTTCACCTGATCCTTAATTTTCTCTTTCGTGGCAAGATCGATAACCTGAATCTCGTTCCAGTCGCTGCCACTTTGCGCAATGCCTACTGCACAATATTTATGGTCTTTGCTGAAGGCGAGACTGGCCAGCGAAGCTGTACCATCTTCACTTAATTTATTGGGATCCAGAAACAACTCGGGTTCGGCCTCCAGTCCTTTCTGACGGTACAATACGCTTTGGTTTTGCAATCCATCGTTTTTAAAATAATAATACCAATCGCCCTCTTTGGTGGGTGAACCGTATTTGGGATAGTTCCAGATTTCGGTTAAGCGCGCATTGATTTTGTCGCGAAACGGAATTTGTTGCAGGTAATTTTGTGTTACTGCATTCTCCTCTTTCACCCAGGCTTCCACATCGGATGCTGTGTCGTTTTCGAGCCATCGGTAGGGATCGGCAATGCGTGTTCCGAAATAATCTTCAGTGAGGCTATCCATTTTTGTTTCCGGATAAGCAGCTAATTTTATGGCGTTCATCTTATGGTTCTCTGAGGTGCATGCGGTTAATCCCATTAATGCATACAGGTAAATCTTATTTTTCATATTCCGGTTCAATTTATTGCGTACAATGTTTATCAAAAATGATTCTTGTTTATTGGATCTGCTTTACCGCTCAACATAATTCTTCTTCATCTGTAAAACTCCTTCCATATAATCGGCCGGAACCGGATCTCCGTTGCGTTCGCGCCATACCAGGAATTCGGCAAACGCTTTGATTTTTTCTTCCAGGGTAATATGCTCCCGTGCAGCTTGCTGCGTTAATTTTGTAATCCATTTCGGACTCTCCGATAAACGTTTACGGATATACGCCACCCGAATTTTTTTCACAGAAGATTTAGTCGGATCAGTTGTAAAATAAGCATCGTATAAATTTTCAATCAACCCGTAACTCATTCGGTGAAGCCCTGCATCGGTTTGAAGGATTACGATGAGTTCATGCTTGTTTAATTCATCCAGTATTTCTGCATCGAACAAACGTAAAGGTTTATCCCATGCTTTGGAATAAATTTCGTTGTTGTAATACCAAAACTGACCGTTTCCAAATACCTGATCCGTCATCCCAAAATTGTACATGCCCCAATAATAACTATCGGCCATCACCATTACTTTAGGCGAATCAGTAAATGTATCCCTTTTGAAATGAAATTCCGGATATCCCATGGGATAGGTATTCAGATGAAAGATCATGTTCAATCCATCTCCCATATCGTAATCGCCTCCCCGGTTTTTATCTTCCCATTTTACCGTATCTATAATCAGGTCGGGCAAATGGTATCCGTAAGTCTTGTTCATAAAAGCTATCATGGTATCGGCTGCCAGTGCTTCACCGTAAAGGCTCCAGTGCACACCACATTTTCCGTACAAGGGATATGGACTGTTTGGTTTCATTTGAATGAACCATTGATTGATGTCGAGAAAATCTATTCCTGCCTGCTTCAGTGCCTTTGCATATTCAGCGTAATTGGTCTGCGTTTTCTTTTGTTTTGTAAACGAATCGGGAATGTATTCGGGAAAGAAAGAGCCTTTACCCGGCGCAAAGACGACCATGATGTTTTTTCCCTGTTTCATCAACGTATCGCGCACCCGTAACAAACGGTACATGTCTTCCTGTATTTTTTTATTGCCTACATAATCGGTTCCCAGATAGGCTTTGATATAATTTTCTTCGTAGAGGTAATTTTCTTTCCCGAAGATGGCTGAGCGCGCATTGATCCGGTTGAATAAGGAATAATCGATCTGATTATGAATTCTAACGCAAACCTCTCTGAATCCAAAATGTTGATTCATGAAAGCTTCCCAATCAATCTGGAAAGACTCATCAAACCATGATTCAAATGTGAGCTTAGAGGCCTCACGGTTTTCTATAGCACCCCTGAGCGGTTTTATTTTCACAATGCGGAAAAACTGTTGAGGCATGGGGAAGAACAGAATCACCAGCAGTGCAATTCTCACCCTCAACTTTGTTTTATGTTTCCACTCCTGCATCAGAACCTGAAATAAATAAATGGATTGAAATTGGCTGTAGTGATGGATGACAAACAAAGAACATATAACAACAAGGCAAATGCCAAACGAACTGTTACCTGGTGTTGTACTTCTCCATACGCATAAATATACCGTTCTGCTTTTTGCCCGATCTTAAATAATCCCGAAAAGGAAATTCCTACAGCTAAAATAAAAATGGTCCAGAAGCGCAACGAATCCGGGAGCACTCCGCTAAGCACTTCCGGTACAAACATGGTATGCAAATAGGCAAATGCATCGGAAGTGGTTTCGATGCGAAAGAAAACCCAGCCCACTACTACCACCAGAAATGTTACAATGGCCGACAGCTGTTTGCCTAAACGATCGAGTACCTTAATCAGAAAAAGACGGTCGAGAATCAAAAACAATCCATGGTATACTCCCCAGATCACGAAATTCCAGGAAGCCCCGTGCCACAACCCCGAAACAAGAAATACAAACCACAAATTGAATAAAACGCGGATCTGAGAATTAGCCCTGTTTCCTCCGAGCGGAATGTATAAATAGTTCTTCATCCACTGACCGAGCGAGATATGCCATTTGCGCCAAAATTCAGTAATGCTGGTGGATGTATAAGGATTATCGAAATTCTCAGGAAACCTGAAACCCATGATGCGACCGAGCCCCAGCGCCATGTCGGAGTAACCGGAAAAGTCGAAGTAAATCTGAAATGTATACGCCAGAATGCCGATCCAGGATTGCAGGGTGGTGATCTGATCAGGTGGCAGATCCATGATGGCATCGGCTTGTTGTCCCATCACATTAGCGAGCAAAACCTTTTTACCCAAACCAACGCAAAAACGAATGAAGCCTGCAAAAAAATCGTCAACGGTTTCTGTACGCACCATCAACTGATCGGCTATGGTATGAAAGCGTACAATAGGACCCGCAATCAATTTTGGAAAGAGAATGATATAGCGCTGATAATCCCAGAAATTGGCCAGCGGTTTATGTACCCTGCGATACACATCCACCACATATGTGATAGTTTCAAACGTATAGAATGAAATTCCAACAGGTAGAATTACTTCAACATAATTAAAGGTATCACTACCACCGAACGATAATACCTGGTTTACATTTTCGAGGAAGAAATTGTAATATTTAAAATAAAACAACAATCCCAGGTTGAGCGATAAGGAAACAACGAGGCACAACCTTCTTTTCCAATTAACCTGCAAACGGTCTATCCAGTTAACGAGATAAAAATCAAGCAACGTTGTTCCAAACAATACAAATACAAAACGGGGTGCACCCCAGGCATAAAATACAGCACTGAAAATAAGCATCACCCAGCTTCTGTATGCTTTTGGACATGCCGTATACACCAGCAAAAACAAGGGAAGAAAAATAACTAAAAACGTAATGCTGCTAAATACCATGAGCCATTCGGGGGTAAGGCAAGGAATAAATTATCCTACAATTAACCAAACCTTTCCAAAGAAAAGGTTTTTACAAGTTGTTGCAAAAGTTAAATGGATACGCACCAGTAGTGAAAAACGGATGATTGATTGCACTAATTTTCAAGGTGAGTGGCATCGTTGCGTATGACGAGTGAGGCTTTTCCGTCTTCAATTTCAACCACATACAATCCCAGGTTGGTATGCGGAAATTCCTCCATTTTACTGATAGGATGACCTAAAAGCAGGCAAATAAAACTCTTTAAAGCTCTGCCGTGCATACAAATTAAAACCACATGCTCATCGGGTTGATTCAGGATATGTTCGAGTACCCTACGTTGTCTTTCCTGCAATTCAAAAGGACTTTCTCCGTTTGGGATTTTTGCATGTTCGTCGCCTGTTTTCCAGCGGTTTACAATATGCCAATAATGTTCGCGCTGTTCGTCGGTTTGCTCTTTGCCTTCAAAATCTCCCCAACCAATCTCATTCAGCTCGGAAAATGTTTCATGAGGAATACCCAGGTTAATAAATCCCTGAACCGATTGAATGCTTCGCTTCAAGGCAGAGGTATAAACTTTCTGAAACGGAAAATCCTGAAATGCCTGAAAGAACTGCTGGGCCTGGGTTAAACCCAAATCGTTGAGATGGGTATCTACCCCTGATCCCTGTACAATATTGTTCCGGTTGAAGTCGGTTTCGCCATGTCGGATTATGTATAAAGTCTTTTTTCCTTTATGAAGATGCACTTTGTAATGATTAACGCCCAAATCTACCATTTTTTCCTTAATTTCGTTTTGTAGAAACGACTAATGAATAAACCCATTTCGGACAAGCCGGATAAGATTGATACGATCCTCGAATCACTAGAGGATATCGTATTTGAAGTGGATTACAGCGGGGTCATCCTGAATGGATGGGCAGCCGATTACAGCACGTTTTTTATTCCCCGGGAAGAATTTCTGAATAAGCCACTCAGTGAATTATTTCCACCTGAAATGGCAGATCCTTTTATGCATGCTATTGATACCCTGATAAAAACACAAACTTTTCAGGTTGTTGAATACGCCTCACCCTTTGATAACCGATTCTTTCATGCCCGGTTTCATCTGTTAAAAAACACAACGGACCGTATCATGGTTTTGATCCGTGATGTTACAGAAATGCATGCCATCCAAACGCAGCTGCGCCTGAATGAAGCCCGGTTCCGGAATCTTGTAAAATTCTCGACCGATATTACCACCATCATCAAACCGGATGGAACCATTAGCTATCAAAGCGATTCCTACATCCACCAGTTTGGATATTCCAAATCATTGATTGGTCGCAATATTTTTGATTTCATTCATCCGGATGACCGCGCCCGTGTGATGGCAGAAATAAAACGGGGGATGGAAAAAGGTGGCGTTTCCGATTTTATCGAATTCCGTTACCTGCATGCCAAAGGTCATTATGTGTATGTAGAGTCGAAAGGAAATAACCTGTTGCAAGAGCCCGGCATAGAAGGAATTGTGGTGAACTCACGCGATATCACCGAACGCAAATTGGCAGAAGAGGGTTTGAAGAAAAGTGAGGAACGCTACCGTAACCTGTTGCACAATTCCATGGATGTGATAACGGTATTGAATGAAAAAGCGGAAGTTATTTTCGACAGCTTTTCCATCTTTACCCAATTCGGTTATTCGGATAATATTGAAGGCCGTAATGTGTTTGAGTTTGTGCATCCGGATGATCGGGCGCTCGCTCAGGAAGCTTTTGCAAAAGGCCTGGTTACCCCAGGAATAACCGAACCGGTTGAATTCCGTTTCCTTACTGCCGACGGCGGATACCGCTATGTGGAGGTAATCGGCAATAACCTTTTTCATGAACCCTCTATCCATGGGTTTGTAATTAACTCACGCGATATCACGGAACGCAAACGTATGCAACATGCCTTCGACCAAATCAATGCACGCAATATTGCCATTCTGGAAAGTACCCAGGATGAAGTTTTTGCTGTAGATACCCAATTAAAATACACGGCTTTTAATGAAGCGCATCGGCAATTCATGGAATCGCATTATGGCATCCGTATTGAAGTCGGGCAGTATGCATTGTTGTCCGACGAAGCAAAGGATAATCATCTGAAAGAATCGCTTGAAACCTGCCTGAGTGGCATTCCTTTCAATCAGACTTTACAATTTAAAGATTATAAAATAGGCTTGCAGTACAAAGATGTAAGTTTCAATCCGATCAAAGGTGAAGGAGATGAAATCATTGGTGTGGCTGTTTTTTCAAAAGACATTACCGACAGCAAGCGTGCTTCCGACGAATTGTTGGAAGCCAAAAATGACGACAGAGCTGAAGCTACAGCAAAGTGGGAATTTCTTTCCAATATGAGTCACGAGATTCGTACTCCGATGAACGCCATCATTGGTATGACGCATTTGCTGCTCGAAAAAATTCAGGATGAAGAAGTGCGGGAATACCTGCACTCGATCAAATATTCTTCCGACAATCTGCTGGTGGTAATAAACGATATCCTCGACTTCTCGAAAATAGAAGCAGGAAAAGTTTCGCTGGAACATATTGACTTCAGCCTGCGCCAGAAGATGGAAGAAGTGAAGAAATCATTTGATCTGAAAGCCAAAGAGAAGGACCTCGAATTGAAAATAGAGATTGATTCCAAATTACCTGAATATATCAAAGGTGATCCTTACCGACTGAATCAGATCTTATTCAACCTGATCGGCAATGCCATCAAATTCACTCACAAAGGTACCGTAAGTGTGTTGATCCGTAAAATAAAAGAGGAGAACGACTGGGTTACATTGTTGTTTGAAATCCGCGACAGTGGAATTGGAATACCACAACAAAAACTGGATTCCATTTTCGAAAGTTTTACCCAGGCCTATACCGATACCACGCGCAAATACGGAGGTACCGGACTAGGTTTGGCCATTACACGCAAACTGGTAAATATTCAGGGTGGTCGGATTTACCTGAACAGTACCGTAAATGCCGGAACCACCTTTTATGTAGAAATACCATACATGATAGCACAAGTAGCCACAGCAGAAAAACCGCATGTTCCGATCGAGGAAGACAAAGAAGAATTGCTCAAGGGATTAAATATTCTGATCGCCGAAGACAATGTGATGAATCAGTTTGTGATCAAGCAAATTCTGGCCAAATGGAAATGCGCATTAACCATTGCCAACAATGGAGAAGAAGTGATAAAATTATTGCACGATACCGATTACGATGTAATTCTGATGGATCTGCAAATGCCCGAAATGAGCGGTTATGAAGCAACGCGCATCATCCGTTCCAAAGAATCGATTGTAAAAAATCCTGATATTCCGATCATCGCTTTAACAGCTGATGCATTTCCGGAAACCAAACGCAAGGTGCTTGAGACAGGCATGAACGACTTTCTTACCAAACCATTTAACCGCGATGAGTTGTACGATAAAATCTCAAAGTATTGTTTTAAGCCGTCGACTACTTAAAGTACTTATTCATCAGAAAAATCGCATCCTTAATTTATTTATTTGGGCGAATCCCTGAAGTACGCGCGTTGTATTTATTCCTAATTTAACAAACTCTTCCTGCGCTTAACTTCAGGGTCGGGCTATTCGCTGCAATCTCTGAAGTATGTGGGTACACAATACTTCAGAGGATTTCCGCTTCTATCCCTTTCGCGGGGATAGCATTCTATACTGCATTTTCCAGATTACTGCAAACTAATATCGAGATACGTAGCATAATATATCGGGCGAATCAAAGACCAAATGGACAACCATGAGGGTTGAAATCTGTTTTTAAATACGGGAACATAAGAGTTGTATTTCTTATGCGATAGTTGGTTTACAACGGCCAATTTGTTGATTTGGCTGATTAAATAAAACTTGTTCTTCTAAATGTGTTTTATTACTCAATAGCGAAATTCGCCATGCACTGATTGGATCACCACTTCCTTTTTATCCGCTGCTTCTACCCTGCCAATAATTTGTGCTTCGATATTGTATTTGCCTGCAATCGCAATGAGTTGTTCCGCTGTTTTTTCGTCGGTATAAAATTCGAGCAGGTTGCCCATATTAAATACCTGGTACATTTCTTTCCATTCCGATGCGGATTGGTTTTGTATCATGCTGAACAAAGGAGGAGTTGCAAATAAATTGTTTTTGATGATGCGCAGGCCATCCACAAAATGCAATACTTTGGTTTGTCCTCCACCGGTACAATGCACCATGCCATGCAATTGTCCGCGATGCGCATCAAAAATTTCCTGCATCATCGGTGAGAAACTTCGTGTAGGCGACAAGATCATTTTACCTACCGGCAATGGATGTCCTTCCACCTGATCGGTCAGTTTCAGCTTTCCGGTATACACCAATTCATCCGGCACAAGCGGATCAAAACTTTCTGTAAATGTTTTATAATGCGACGACAAGGTATCGTGCCGGGCCATGGTTAGTCCGTTGCTGCCCATTCCGGCATTGTATTGCTGTTCGTAATTTGTTTGTCCAAATGATGCAAATCCAACAATCACATCTCCCGGTTGTATACGGCTGTTATCAATAATTTGGTTGCGGGGCAGACGCGCAGTAACCGTGGAGTCGACAATGATGGTACGCACCAGATCACCCACATCGGCGGTTTCGCCTCCGGTGGAGTAAATGGATAAACCGTGGTTGCGCAACATGGCCAGAAATTCTTCAGTGCCTTCGATGATGGCTGAGATCACTTCGCCAGGGATCCGATTTTTGTTGCGACCAATGGTAGACGACAATATGATATGATCGTAAACTCCTGCACAAAGCAGATCGTTCAGGTTCATCACGATCGCATCCTGGGCAATGCCTTTCCAAACACTGAGGTCGCCGGTTTCTTTCCAGTACAGGTATGCGAGACTCGATTTGGTACCGGCACCATCCGCATGCATCACGTTGCAATAAGCCGGATCGTTGCCCATAAAATCAGGGACCACTTTACAAAATGCCTTAGGAAAAATGCCTTTATCGAGGGTGCGTATGGCGGCGTGCACATCTTCCTTCTGAGAAGAAACACCGCGTTTCATGTATTTATCCGAAGTCATGCAGAGCGTTTAATTGCGTTGCAAATTACTGAATTCACTGCAAGGAGCATAAAAAAACCCTGAAGTATTTCAACTTCAGGGCTTACCCTTACGTATTTCAGTTCAGGGATTGCTTGAGAATAAAAGGGTTGTTACTTTTTCGCAGCAGCAGGAGCAGCAGCGGCGGCTTTCTCGTCAACTACAGCAGCGCGGGTAGATTTTACCATCACCACCGGATTGTTCGGAGAATCCATAAATACTACATTATCCATTTTCAATTCTCCAACCTTGATGGCCTTACCAATCTCCAGGTTATCGATATTGACTTCAATAGAATCGGGCATTTGAGGCGGCAAGGCTTTGATGCGCACTTTGTGCGATTTTACCACCAACTTACCACCCGCACGTACACCAACAGAGTTTCCGACAATCTGAATCGGTACAGCTAATTCGATGGCTTTGTCGTCGCTGATTTCAAGAAAATCGGCGTGCAAAATAGCATCGTTTACAGCGTGATACTGAATGTCTTTTAAAACTGCGCGGTAGATTTTACCGTCGAGTTCTAATTTCACTTTGTACGTGTTAGGGGTGTACACCAGTGTTTTAAAATCCTGGGTGTACATGGAAAAATGAATGTGTTCTTTACCACCATACAATACACACGGCACTTTACCCTCGTTACGAATTTGCTTGGTAGCTGATTTACCAAGATCCTCCCGCAAGTAACCAAACATGGCAATTGATTTCATTGTTGTTATTTGTTTTTTTGTTGCATTCTTTCACTGAATCTGCCAGTCAGCGTAGGAATACCATTTATTTAATTTTCAGGCAGATCAATTATTTCCGCTCGACTCGTTCACATTAAACAGTGAACTGATCGAACCAAATTCGGTAACGTTACGGATTGCACTGGCAAACAGTTCGGCTACACTCAATACTTTTATTTTGCTACTATGCCCTTTTAAAGGAATGGTATCGCAAACTACCAATTCGTCGATCACTGAATTTTCCAGTGTTTCGTAGGCTTTGCCCGAAAGAACAGGATGGGTACACATGGCGCGAACGCTCAAAGCACCTTTTTCTTTCAGCATTTGCGCCGATTTAGCCAGGGTATTTCCGGTATCAATGATATCATCAATCAGGATTACATCTTTACCGGACACATCTCCGATCAGTGTCATCGAAGCTATTTCGTTGGCGCGTTTGCGTTCCTTATCGCAAATCACCATATCGAGGTTCAATGCACGGGCAAATGTGCGGGTACGGTTTGAAGAACCCATATCCGGCGAGGCCATGATCAGGTTGGTCTCATTCATTTTGCGGATATACGGTATAAAAACCATGGATGAATCGAGGTGATCTACCGGAATTTCGAAAAATCCCTGAATCTGCGGAGCATGAAGATCCATGGTCATTACCCGGCTTACGCCTACGGCTTTGAGAATATCTGCCACTACTTTGGATCCGATGGATACACGGGGTTTATCTTTACGATCCTGGCGGGCCATACCGAAATACGGAATTACTGCCGTGATATAATGTGCCGAAGCACGCTTGGCCGCATCAATCATGAGGCAGAGTTCCAGCAGGTTATCTGCATTCGGAAAAGTAGATTGAATAAAAAACACATCGCATCCGCGCACCGATTCGTTGATGCTGGGCTGGATTTCGCCGTCGCTGAATTGCGAAACCGTTACATCGCCCAACGGTTTGCCGTAAGCCAGCGCAATTTGCTCTGCAAGGTATTGCGAGTTGCGGCCGGAGAACAATTTTACCTCATTGCGTGGTGACATGTTTTTTAGTTTTGACAAAAATGCCGAACCTGATTAAAGTCCGGCATTCTTCGGTTGGTTGTCCGACTAGGGCTCGAACCTAGACTCTTCTGAACCAAAATCAGACGTGTTGCCAGTTACACCATCGGACAAAATCTCCTTGAAGGAATCCCTTTTTGGAGGCGGGATGCAAATGTATGGTTTTGCCCATATTATGCAAAACCGGAACTACTTTTTTTTCGGGCTATTTAACCGAGTGCCTTTTGAACGATTCCGATGAAGCGGTCGATATCGGTTCGTGAATTGTAAATATGGGTAGAAACCCGCAAACTGTCCATGCCGTTTTCGGGTACATGCCTGATTCTCACTTTCTCAGCACCGCAAAGTTGATAGATCTCGGCACTCGATTTTCCCTTGATCCGAAATCCCACCACACCACCCCGGGAAGCATCTTCGGTTGGAGTCAACATTTCTACACGGCTGCTCAATGCCATTAAACGGGCTTGAACAATGGCAGAAAGGTATTTAATGCGTCCGGAAATATTCTTCATGCCGATTTCATTGATAAAATCGATTGCGGTATCTACTCCTTTGTATAAACTGATATTCATGGTGCCGCCGTAATACCGGTGGGCACTTGGATGGTACTCAAAAGTTGTTATCGGATCGGTGGCCATGTTCCACTTTCCGTTATCGCCCCCTGCTCCCATAAATATGGCCTGCAAGGTGTCCTGGAAATCCCTGCGTACATACAGAAATCCGGTTCCTTTCGGCCCCAGCATCCATTTATGACAACAACTGGCATAGGCGTCGCAGCCAATTTCATGCATATTCAAAGGCAACATGCCCGGCCCGTGTGCTCCATCGATAAACACAAAAATACCTTTGCTTTTGGCCAGTGCCGTAATTTCTTTAATGGGCATGATCTGGCCCTGAGAGCAGGGAATATGTGGAATGGCAATAACCCGTGTATGTTTATTCATCAGCGTTTCGGCACGTTTAACCGTTTCAGCTGCTGTCATTGCAGGCGCAAAAGTGCGGATAATAATGCCATCCAGTTTTTGCCGGTTGAGCCACGGAATGGCACTTCCGGCGTGTTCCTGGGTGGTCATGATTACTTCATCACCCCGCTTGAGGGGCAATCCCCAACAAGCAATATTGATTCCTTGCGTAACATTTGTTGTGAGCGCAATCTCATTTTCGTCGGCTCCAACAAACTCCGCTATTTTTTTCTGCGATGCTTCCCAACCGCCATAATGCAAATTCTTGTCGATATCTGTCATGGTTTGTCTGACCTTATCGTACACCACAAAAGGCGATGGACCCATGGTTCCATTATTCATATAGGTCAGATCGTTGGCCAGAATAAACTGCCCGCGCATTTTGTCCCAGAACTGATCACGATCGGGAGGAATATCGGGAACGATATCCGGCATCCGTGGAATTTCCAGGCGATCAGTATCGGCTTGTCCAATCGATAAACCCGCTAACAGCGCAACCGAACCTTGCCGGATAAATTCGCGGCGTGGAGTTGTTTTCATATACAATCAAATGTGGTGCTTTTTGGCTGAAAACACAATAGGATTCTGCGCAAGTGTGAAAAGGAAGAAAGTGCGCAGGATATCGATTAAAAACCAAATATCCTGCGCATTATCTGCTAGTGCTGTATTATTAGTTTACTGCGGTAAACTTTTTCACCGTCATGGATATTTACAAAATAAATTCCGTTGGCCAGACTTGTAATATTTATTGATTCCAGTTGATTTACTCCGGTTGCAGCAATTACTTTTGCTCCGGAAGTATTGTAAATTGTTATTGAGACATCTGCAGCTGATGCATCTTCCAGTTTAAACTGAAAATGATCTGCACCCGGATTGGGATATATGCTCATTTCATTCCGTACATTTTGCGCTTCATCCAGTCCGGTACTCCCAGTTGAATACGACCACAATTCGTAACCGGTACCCGAACCAAAATTACTAAAGAATACTGTATTGTTGAGAATGAAAGGCGGATAAGGAATAGTACCGCTGAGCAACTTTTTAGTTCCTGCTTCAGTGCCATCTGATTCCCACAATGCAGTACCTAAAGTGGCGCTATACATTTTATCATTTAATACGGCAAAGGATGCCGCATTGGCAATGGAATCTGCAACCCGAACAGTACCTGCAGTGGTGCCATCCGAACGCCAGAAATAATATTCATAGTATGGAGGAGTGGGCAGGCTCCGCATATACCGGGAAAGAAAAAACGTACTGTTCATACCCAGAATAACACCGACCGAATCCTGCAATACCACTGTACCCGCAGTGGTACCATCGCTTTTATACATGGAATGTCCAACACTGTAGTACATGTTGTTTTTAAAAATGCGTGCATCGCTGTTAAAACCAATCTCATTTACATTCACAGTTCCTGCCGTTGTACCATCGGTTTTCCAAAGTCCTGTATTGCTCTCTTTTGCCTGAAAGAATAAGGTGTCGTTAAAAACTGTAAAATGTTGCGGATTGAAACCCGGACCGGATTTTACCACTCCTGTACCAGCTGACGTACCATCGCTGGAATAAAGTCCTGTTGGAGAACTGAATGAGGTAATGCCCTGAAAGTAAATTTTATTCTTATAGGCAAGCATCGGTACATTGTTGGTTCCTCCGTTTGCAATACCCGAAGTGGTGCCCGGAAATAAATCTGTGACTTCCTGCGTGCCTGATGCTGTACCATCGCTCACCCATAGCTCATACCCATGATCGGTATACATCTGGAAATACAATTTCCCTCCAGCTATGGCATATTGCCTGGGTTCCCCGTTGGAGATTCCACTGAGCCTGCGGCTTGTAAGCGTGGTTACCAAAACAGGACTGGTGCTGTTGGTTACCATCCACAATTCGGTGGTGGTATCGCTTTGTACATTCTGGTTTACGGTATAATACAAGGTGTCACCTGTAACTCCGCGAATCATAAACCGATCCGAAACATTGGTAGTAATGATGCTGTCTTTTACCATCACCGTATTGGCTACTGTACCATCTGTTTTCCAAAGAGCGTGCCTTCTGCTTACACCTGGGTCGGTAATGAAATACACGGTGCCGTTTACGTGTGTAAATTGTTGTGGATTGGAACTTACGTTGCTGCCGGTTTCCAAATCTTTAAACAGCGTCTGAGCTTGCAAAGAAGAGCTTACTCCACTCATAGCAAGTAATAGAGCGCATACCATGGATTGACATAAAAGTTTTTTCATTTTCATATTGTGGTTTTTTGATAGGCTTGTTAAGCCTGCAATGAAAATATAGCGTGCTGCTATATTCTTTCAGATGCTAATATAGAATTTGCCTTGGTAAACCATACATAAAATATTCCAACCCAAACCAGGGTCTGCATGGTTTAATTGATCAAAAAGAATTATCTCCCGTTTATTTACTGACAGCGCTGAATATACTGTTTTGCCAGATCCCGGTCTTCCTGACTTAATCCTTTAAATTCTTTGATCCGATGCAAATAAGGCAATGCCTTTTCACAATCGTTCAGTTTATAATATATAAAACCCAGGTCGGTTTCAATAAATGGATTTTCGGGATTCAGGCGATATGCTTTACGCAGGTGACTGATTTCCATTTCGTAATTCTCCTTTGCCTTACCAAAAGCTGCCAGCTTCTCGTAACAATCGGCCAGATACAAATGTGCATTGAGATTTTGCGGTTCTCTTTCGAGGCATTCATTAAAGGGAGTAAGCGCTGATCTGTATTGTCCTTTCGTATGCAAAACTGCACCCAATCCAAAAAAAGATGACGCATCTGCATCGGGTTGTTTGATGGCCCGGCGAAAATACATTTCTGCTGAATCCAGCAAAACAAAGGTGGTGTCTTGTCCGGATTTGTTGAGATAATACGTTCCCCACAATCCATCGGTTTTATTTGCACCGGCCTGTTGAATAAAAGGCACTGCATTTTGAATGTCCTGCATTTCCAGAAAATAACCAGCCAGTCGATCGGTATATGATTTTAACCCCTCTTCGGTATATAAAGGAAACAATAAATAATTAATCAGCGTATTCAGACTTATGGTTTGTATGGCTGATGCCTGCGTTTGCAAATGTGGTTTTTGTTTGCTGCGTTTTTGATACACAGTACATAACTGATCCCAATGCACCAACGCATACACACTATCGTGATACAAATAACGGTGTAGGTTTTTGTCCTGATCGTTCAGCAAAACCACCGCTTTAAACTGATACTGACTATCGAGTTTAAGAAACTCTACCGGATCATTGGTTGTTTGCACATAACGATCGAACCATGCAGGTGTATAAATTTCATAATCGCGTAAATCGATGATGGTCCGAAACCCCTCCGGAAAAAACTTCCAAAGCAGATATGAGGATGACCGGTAATCGGAATAAATATTTTTAGTTAATCCACGCGACCTCAAAAATTCAGCAGCTTGAACCGGATGATGGGTTTGAGGAAGCGACAAACCAAAAAGATAAAACGAGTTGGTTGCTTTGTAATAGGTGTTGGTAACAATAAATCCGTACAACATTACCATCGTTAACAATAAACCGGTTTGAACCACCATAGTTACCCTTGCATTCAATTTAGAGATCCAGATTTGGCTTTCTGCAATAAAAATTGGCGTTAATACAATGGATAAAAAAATCAGGTTGCGGTGTGCTGTTAATGCCAACAAAACAAATGCCCCCAACAACAAATACACAAAAAGGTCATACTGCAGAATCACACGTTTAAAAAAAGGAAGTGGATGCTTTCCGTTTTTAGCTTTAATAATTTTAATAAACATCAGCGCAAGTGTAACACCCAACATGCACGCCAGCACATAGGCTTCAAAAGACCAAAACCGATAATCGGTATAATTCAGAAACTCGGTTGTGATTTTGGTTTCCTGCACCTGCATAAATACAGCGGGTACTTTTTCCAGCAAAGTCCAGCCATACGGATTGATGCAGGTTGCTAGGCATGCACCTGCAAACACGAGCAAGGTTTTACCCACCCTATTTTTACGGTTCAGCCATTGCTGTTCGAGTAAAGTGGCACCGATCCAAAGCAGAATCAGGATCAAACCGATACCATAACCATCGTGCAGATTCGACCACAAAACCTGCAAAGGAATCAACCAAAAAATACGGCGCGAGGGATGTTTGATCTCATGCAAAATCAAACCGATAAACAGGGCTGTAAACAAATGACTGAACATTTCCGGACGGCTGTTCATGCGGTACGCCGATGTAAGCAGAAACAACAAGATGCCGGCCATCATCGCACTGGTAAACGCTATTCCTTCATGCGACTCGCTTTTGGCTTTTGCAATGAGCAGCAAGACCCATACCAGCAAACAGCTCATAAATGCCTGCAGGATGGGCAATGATTCGGGTGAAGTTAATCTAACAAACAAAGCCAGTAAAATTTCATACCCCCATTTGATATTGATCCATGGAGTTTGTGCAAAGGTGAGCGAGAAGGGATCGTTGAAAATGAGTGTTCCCTGTTCCAGCATAAAATTTCCGGCAGCGAGTTGCCACCAGGTATCGGGTTCGGTTAAATGCCGGATGCTGAAGACAATGGCCAGCAGGTAAATTAAAATCAATACAGATCTGTACCGGAGTTTTTGCACGGTGTGTGATTAAAGCAATTTGTGATACGCCTTCATCCAGCGATCGGGAATCTCGTTGTTGAGGGCCATTTGATAATCGTTGTAATTGCAAGGTACCAGAAACATTCCGCTTTGTTTGCTTCGCTCATTGGGATAAGGAACTTCCATCCACCAACGTTCAGAATACAAATGTTTGTAAAAAACAATTTCGTATTGATTGCCCTGAAAAGTTGTACGGTATTTCATGTAGTCGTTGCTATCAGCCACCGGATAATCGTTGCGGCGGTTATAAAATCCGTCCATAAAATACCAGAGCATTTGCGAAGCCAGTTTCAGCGTGCGCTCGCGGTTATCGGAAGGTGCATGGATATCGTAAATACCAACCGACGACAAATCGTTGGCCATGCCGGCATAACGCATCAATTGACAGGCTTCTTCGCCAAACAAACCATTGGGATTGGCTTCGGCTGATGCCGGTGCATCCGATGCGCGGATGCTGTTCATGCTCATCACCAGTAAATCGGCATTGCGCAACAAGGGTTCTGCTTCCTGAACTTTGGTGCGCAAATTTCCGAGACGAATCAGGTCGAAATTCATTTTTTCGAACGCATCCAGGCTTTCCTGTTCGATATAATAATTTTGATTGGCCATATGCACCAGGTTAAACAAATAATTGGGCTGGTGCGAAATGGTTTTATACAAATAGTTTGACAAGGCCGGGTTGTTTTCATTTTCCTTCAGGTCGATACGTGCATCGCAGGCCACCATATTCAGCGCATGTCTTTTCCCCTGATAGGCACTAAACTGCGCATAGGCTAAATCCTGTGTGCCTCCGAGAATAACCGGAATTATTTTTTGATCAAGTAAATAAGCTACAGTAGCCGAAAGTGCAAACAAGGTATCGTTCACCGAATCGCCTGCTTTTATATTTCCTAAATCAGCCAGTTGCAAATCGTATTTTGGTTTCAGCAGGGCATAGAACTGAGCGCGTATGGCATCGGGCGATTTGCAGCATCCGTGAAAAGCCGGATTGAAGCGATCTTCTTCTACGCCCAGAATAGCCAGTTGCACCCCATCTAGATCGGGCATTGCATTTTCATAAAAGCGGGTAAAATGGATTAATGCCTGCGGTGATGCATCAGAAAGCGAGGCCAGTAAGGCTCCATCGACCGGACTCAAATAATCGGTTAATTGCATGGCGGTATGTTGTTACGCACAAAATAGGTTAATTTAGCCGGCTCTTAAATAAACATTTCCACATTGATTGTCGTAAGCGGAGCTACAGGTTTTTTGGGTGCATATATGGTTTGTCACCTGCTCGAAAAAGGGAAGCAGGTAAAAGCGCTGCGCAGACCGGTTTCGTCGACCCGCGAATTCAATACCATTTTCAACCATTGTTTTGAAAGCTTACCGGATTCTGAAAAAAGTACCGTGCTGAAAAGACTCGAATGGGTAAATGCCGATGTGCTCGATATCGTTTCGCTCGAAGAAGCCATGACAGGCGCCGATGAAGTATACCATTGTGCTGCTATCGTTTCGTTTCAGCAGAAACACAAAAAACGCCTGATGCAGGTAAATGTGGAAGGTACAACCAATATGGTGAATGCCGCATTGCATATGGGAATCAAACGTTTCTGCCATGTGAGTTCAACTGCTGCACTCGGTCGCGAGCATTCAGGAGATCATATGGACGAAAAATCAAAATGGCTAACATCATCCCTCAATACCAATTATGCCATTAGCAAACACAAAGCTGAAGTGGAAGTTTGGCGAGGTATGGAAGAAGGATTAAACGCCGTGATTGTAAACCCGGGAGTCATTTTAGGTGCCGGCGACTGGAACAAAGGTTCCTGCAAGTTGTTTACCCTGCCCTGGAAGAATTTTCCTTTTTATACTACCGGAATCAATGGTTATGTAGATGTACGCGATGTGGCTTCGGCGATGTATCAGTTAATGCAAACCGAATCCGCTTCTGGCCAACGCTATGTATTGGTGAGCAACAATATGAACATGGAATTTTTCATGCATACCGCTGCAGCCTGGATGAATAAAACCAAAGCCCGTTTTCGCGTGAAGCCCTGGATGGCAGAGGTAGCCTGGATGCTTTTTGCAGTGAAACAACTGATCACCGGAAAGGAAGCATCCATCACCCGGGAAACAGCACGTGCATCCATGAATCACTATTATTACAGCAGCGCAAAAATTTTAACACAAACCGGATTTACTTTTATTCCGATTGAGGAAACTTTACAGTATATATGCCAAAAATTTATTAAAGACCAAAGAAGATGAGAACTTATTTAATCCTGGGAATACTCCTTGTTTCAAGCATTTCATGCAATTACAGTTTGGATGTGAAATCTGACGAAAATTCCAAAACGGCCGAATATCAGCAGCTGTATGAACGCAGCATGAAGATCAAGGATCTGCAGACTGCCATCACTGCCATTCAATTGATTTTGCTCGAAGACAGCTCCAGCACCTTGCGCGATTCATTGCCCGAATTGTATGGCGCCGTAAATAACCTGGATGCTTGTATGGCAACCAACGAAGAAGCTTTGAAAAGAAATCCAAACAGCGAAAAATATAAAAATATTAAGGTTTTATGTTTGCAACAAATAGGGGATCTGGACGGCCAATTTACGTTGCTGAAAGACTTGTTTGAAACCACCGATAAACCTCAATACCTGGCACAAATTGCAGCGATCCAAATTGCAACTGACAATCTGAAAGACGCCAACGAAACCATCGACCTGATGATGACGAAATACGCCAAATCAACCGACAGTCTGGAAGTATTTGTGGATGAACGACGCAAGCAAATGGTGCCGGTTATTGCAGCGGCCTGGAACATGAAAGGGTATATTTATATGCAGCAGAAAAACATCAGCAAAGCCAAGGATGCCTTTTTTGCAGCACTCGAAATCTATCCCGATTTTGTAATGCCGAAAAACAATCTGGAAGCGATTTTTGCGCGGAAATAATCATTCCGTTTAAACAGTTCACTGACCTGCATCTGATTAATACATGTTCACGGTAGATGAATACATTGCATCCGACAAGGTTTTGCCCTGGATGAAAACACGTATGGAAGAAGTGCGTCAGATGATCCTTACTTTTCCGGAAATTTCGGAGCGCGTACGTTATGGTGCACCCTTCTACGATTATCAGGGCATGATGTTGTATATGGGTCCGTTTAAGAAGAAACGACTGATGCTCGGATTTTGCAATGGCATTCGTATGCAGGATGAGTTTGGCGCCTTAAAAAACGATGCCGGTCAAACTCAGATTCGTCATTTCGAATTGTATGAACATACATCACCGGATCATGAACAACTGGTGATTTATATTACTGAAGCCATGCGTATCAATGACCTGTTAGCCCAACAAAAACATGCACGTAAAAATAAGAAAAGCCGTACCTGAAGATGCCGCCCTGCTAGCCGAACTGGGCGCCACAACGTTTTACGATACCTTCTCTGCCTTTCATTCAGAGGAAGATATGCAGCTGTATTTGAAAAAGGCTTATGCACAAAAAGATATTGCTGTCAATCTCACCAATCCGGAAATCGCTTATTTCATTGCCTTTGATGGCGACACTGCTGCAGGATATACCAAACTGTTGCGCAATGCATCGCATCCTCAGATTCAATCAACTGCTATTGAACTCGAAAAAATTTATGTGCGCAAAAACTACCTCGGAAAAAACGTTGGAAAAGCCTTGATGGATCATGCATTGAATTATGCACGCACAGAAAATTTCGAAATACTATTTTTAGGTGTTTGGCAGGAGAATAACCGTGCCGTAAATTTTTATAAAAAAGCCGGCATGGAGGTTTTTACTACACGCACTTTCCAGCTTGGTCAAACGCTGTGCGACGATTATTTATTGAAGATTGATTTACAAGAAGGAAGCTAAATTCCGTTCTCGCATTCTATGGTAAAAACAAATTAATTTTAAGCTGCATAGTTCATAGTGGTAACGTACGGTGTACCTCTTTTGACTGTTGCAAATACCCTAAGAATCAATTTGTTCCTGATTGCA
>Ga0172379_10001131_pt1 | contig 56863 bp, 47 predicted proteins | sample GrowelOW334metaG_FD_119756 | JGI IMG/M metagenome (GOLD analysis project Ga0172379, IMG submission 119756) | Groundwater microbial communities from an aquifer near a municipal landfill in Southern Ontario, Canada - Groundwater well OW334 metaG | ecosystem: Environmental > Aquatic > Deep... | reverse complement strand
TTTAACGGATTTGTTTGGGATGACGAAGAGATGTTCCGAAAAGGAATTTCAATACAAACAAACGCTTATTTTCGACCCGTAATTTCAGCTATTTATTGGGGCATTTATAATATTTTTGGACCGAAACCATTCTTTTTTCACTTTTTTCAGTTAATTTTTCATATCATCGTGGCGATATTAATTTACTATCTGTTTAAGCGGTTTTTCAAAGAAGTGATTGCCCTAATTTTAGCACTAATATTTTTAGTTCATCCGACCAACGTCGAAGCAATTTCCTTTGCTTCAGCTATGCAAGAAGTTACTTTTACATTGGTTGGGATAGCAGGATCATATATCTTTGTCAGTTCAAAAAAACTATCAATTGCCAAAGTTTGCGTAGTAGTACTTCTTTTATTAACAGCCCTACTCATGAAAGAAACAGCTATAGTTTTTTTTATTTTGGTTTTTTGTTATCTACTTTTATTCAAAAGGGGAAATCAACCGATCTTAATTGATTATTCAATTTTAACTGTGATTTTATTGATGGGATATTATTTGTTCAGAGTTTCAGGTGGAAATCTTTATATTCAGGGACAAGGAATTTTTCCAATTATGAGAGTCCCTTTATTAACGCGTTTAATGAATATCCCAATGATTATTGAATATTATTTAAGTAAATTTTTTTATCCGATGAATTTAGGAATTTCTCAGAATTGGGTTGTCAAATCAATCAATTTTAATAATTTTTTTCTGCCATTAATTTCCGAAATATTATTTTTTGCAGCTGCAGTTATTTATTCAATAAAAAAGAGAGACAAAATTTTTCTTTTTTTCCTCCTTTGGTTTTTAATAGGGCTACTTCCTCACCTGCAGATTATTCCACTTAATATGACGGTGGCTGAACGTTGGCTGTATTTTCCGATGATTGGGGCGTTAGGGATGATAGGGTCGGCGTTGAATAAATTCGAAATTCGGAATTCGAAATTCGAAAAATACTTCATTACATTTGCATTAATTATTATTTCCATATTTTCAGTAAGAAGTTTTGTCAGGACTTTGGATTGGAAGAGCGGTTTAAGTTTGTTCAGTCGTGATATAAGAACGGATAGCAGTTTCGATTTACAAAGTAATTATGGAACAGAATTATCTAGAATAGGACGTTATAAAGAGGCGAAAGAATATTTTGAAATTTCAATTGAATTAGCCCCATATTGGTGGGTAAACTGGAACAATTTAGGTGTAGTTTATGCACGTGAAAAAAACTATCAAAAAGCTATTGAGTATTTTCAAAAATCGATTGCTAACGGCCAGTATTATCTGGCCTATGAAAATCTGGCAAAAATTTTAGTTTTATACGGAAACGATCAAAAGAAAACAGAAGAATTTTTGCAAAGAGCTTTAAGGCTCTTTCCGGAAAATAAAAATTTAATATTAATAAATAGTAATTTTCAAGAAAAAAAGAAAAAATAAAAGTTTTTTAGGCTTTGTCAAGCCAACCTTTTTAAATTTTATAGGTCTATTGGATAATCTATGATGATTTTGTTATAGTAGAATTACTGATGGAAAAAATATTTTTTGAATTGCCTATTTTTATTTTTGGGGCTTCAATCGGCTCTTTTTTAAATGTTTTAATCGATCGGCTACCCAAAGAAGAGAGTATCAACGGTCGGTCACATTGTGACTTTTGCGGGAAAAAAATTTCTTGGTATGATCTAATACCGGTTTTATCGTTTTTCATTTTAAGGGGAAAAACGAGATGTTGTAGGAAAAAGTTAAGTTGGCAATATCCGCTAATAGAAATTTTGACAGGAATATCGTCTCTATTAGTTTTCAATTTCCAATTTCCAATTTTCAATTTTCAAACTTTAATACTGTTTGGGATTATTTCCTGTTTGATAGTAATATTTGTTTCCGATCTGAAATATCACTTAATTTCTGATTACATTTTATTGGCTTTATTTATTTTTGTCGTACTTCTCCATGTCGTTCCGACGAGGGTCGGGACCCCGTTACTAATAAATGAGATTCTAAAACAAGTCCAGAATGACATTATTTCATCATTAGTGGTAGGCTTTCCAATTTTTCTTATCTATTTTCTTTCAAAAGAACGAGCTATGGGGTTAGGAGATGTCTATTTAACCGCGATTATGGGTCTTTTATTAGGTTGGCAAAAGGGTTTCCTTGCACTATATATTGCATTTATCACGGGCGCGATATTTGGATTAATAGTGATATTATTTAAACATAAAAAACTAAAAAGCAAGATCGCTTTTGGTCCGTTTTTGGTAATTGGCACGGTAATAATGTTATTTTGGGGAAATAACATTTTCGAAATTATTAGGAAAACATATGGATTTTAAAGTTATAGGTGTGGTTGGCCAAATAGCCTCAGGCAAGGGAATATTAGTTAAATACTTAACCGAAAAACTAGGTTTTACTGCGTTTTCCTTATCTTCAATCGTTCACAAAGAATTAGAGAAAAAGGGGAGTATAAAATTTACACGTCAAACGCTTCAGGACGTGGGGGATGAGTTAAGAGGGGAATACGGTGATGACATCTTGGCACAACGGATAATCAAGGCGATTAATGAGCAAAAAAAGGACAGGATTGTCATCGAAGGGATCCGTAATCCCGGAGAGATAGAATTTTTGAAAAAAAACTCAAATTTTATTTTGATCGGAGTCAGAGCAAATAGGGAATTGAGATTTAAAAGGGTGCTTTCGCGTGGTAAAGAATGGGACCCAAAAACTTATGAAGATTTTGTGAAGGTTGACAAGCGGGATCTTGGCGTTGGTCAACAAAAATCCGGTCAACAGGTCGGAAAATGTTTAGCTTATTGCGATTATATATTAACCAATAATAAAGACTTAGGGAATTTTGAAAAAAAGGTGGAGAAATTATTTATACATAAACTTTTCCCCGGCGAGTTCGTAGAAAAATAGTTCTTCTGGTTTAAACCAAAGAGCGACTTCTTTTTCTCCGTCTTCAGGAGAGTCGGATGCATGAATAATATTACGAAGAGGCCGGTTCTGTTCATTGGCAAGATCGATTGTATCATGAGAAAAATCACCCCGAACAGTTCCAGGAGCGGCTAAGACAGGAATGGTATTTCCGGAAAGTTTACGGACGATCTCAATACAATCATAGCCTTCGACGACTGCCAAAAAAACAGGGGATTCTTGGAAATAAGTCACCAACCAGCCTTTAACAATCTTTCCGATAGAAACAGCATCGTCTGTTTTAAAAACTTTTTTGGCATCCAAACCCTTCTTTGCATAATTAGTTAATGTCCGTTCTCCTACCTTTTTAAACCATGCCTCGGTTTCAGGGTAATGGGCGATTACTCTGCTAGAAGTTGCCATTTCAAATTTTAGGCCGATAATTTTTAGACCAACAGTTTCGAAACGGGAGATTATTTTTCCAATAATTCCACGCTGGACGCCATCGGGTTTTATTATTAGCAAAGCTTTTTGTTTATTCATAATTATTTTAAATAAAGCCCATCAATCTCTCTTTCATAATCTTTAAACTCTTGTTTTCCAAACCAATACTTAATTTCACGTTCAGCTTCTTCAACCGATCCTGAAGCGTGAATAAAAGTTTTGACGACTCGATCCAATGAGGCTGATAAAGGAGAAGAGTCAAAAGAAAATTGTGCTAACAATGTTCCCGGAACCGCAAGGGCTGGAATCGTGTGACCGCGTAGTTTTCTGGCAACCATGACGGCGTTTGGTCCAGTCCAAACCATGACAACGATCGGACCTTCCATCCAGTATTTAATTAAACGTTCGTAAATAAATTGACCAAGCTTACTAGGATCTTCTGTTTTGAAAGTTTCCTCGACATTATTTCCGGATTGTTTGAAAGAAGCAAGGGTTTTTTCTCCCATTTCGCTGATCCATTCGGGAGTACCAGGATAATGATTCTTTATTACGTCAGCTGACGGCCTTAGCATTTTAGCAGCCATCAACTTAAGGCCGACGTTTTCAAAAGTTTCAATAACTTTACCAATTAAACCGCGCTTGACAGCATCGGGTTTTAAAATAATCAAAGTTCGCTCAATCATATTTTATTATATATTTCTTTCGTGATTTCTTCAATTCCTTTATTACCGTCAATATTTATCCATTTTCCCCAAACCTGTTTTTCGACAAGCATTTTATATTGCTCTGCCGTTTTCCGAATAAAATCAAAATCTTTTTCCCGGAAATTTTTTTCTTTATCTTCGCCATGTTTTCGTTTAATAGCGATGTCCGGATCAACATTAAGGTAAAAAATAGCGTCAGGCACTTCAATCTCAAAATTTTTTGCGTAATCAAGAGCCATCTTCATATCAATTCCCTCGAGAGTTTGGTAACAAAGAGTGGTGGAAAAATATCGGTCGGCGATTAGGATTTCATTTTTTCGACGATCTTCAATCATCTTTTTGTCCATTATAAACTGCATTGTATAAAGGAGAAATTGCTGTTTTGGCGTCAAACACTTATTTTCATAAAGAAAATCCCTGATTATTTTTCCAACGTTTCGATCATAATCGGGATATTTAATTAAACTGACTGTACGGAACAAAGATTTTTGTTCCCTACACATTTTAATTAAATTCTTACCTTGGGTTTCGCAGCCGGCTCCGTCGATTCCTTCGATGACGATAAACATAATGCTATAATAATATAGCAAAAGCTCCCATAGTTCAACGGATAGAACAAGCCCGTCCTAAGGGTTAGATGGTGGTCCAATTCCGCCTGGGAGCACTATTATGAAAAACTCCACAAGCTTAAGCAAAAAACATCTGATCCGTCACCATATAAATCGAGTTGCTTCAAGCGAATATGTCCGTATTTTAATTCTTCGCACGATCGGGAACTTTTTGTTATTTTCTTCGCTATTTATGATAGCCAAGACTTTTTGGCAGCCGGTAAAGGAAGAGTTGATATACTTTGTTAATGTTTCGATACAGAAAAAATTTATCGTTTCCGGCACGTTTGGCACCGATCAGAAATTTAATTTAAGTCAGGAAAAACAAACTGGTGGACTGTTGGCAAAAGCCTTTAACATCAAGCCGATCGAGATATTAACCCCGGTTGATCCGAATTTCAGCATCATCATTCCAAAGATTGGCGCAAACGCAATAGTTCAGCCAAACATTGATGCCGCAAATGAAAAGATCTACTTGGATGCACTAAATAAAGGAGTAGCCCAAGCGTTGGGAACAGCTTTTCCAGGAGAAGGCGGCCATATCTTTCTTTTTGCCCATTCGACAGATTATTTTTGGAACGTAGGAAGTTATAACGCAATTTTTTACCTTCTTTACAAGCTCCAAAAAAATGATGAGGTCAACTTGTTTTATAAAGGGCAGAGATTTGTTTATCGGGTAATCGGGAGCGAGGTAGTTGACCCGTCACAAGTTCAATATCTAACCCGTAAAACCAATCGGGAGTTTTTGACATTGCAAACATGCTGGCCTCCGGGAACTACCTTAAAACGTTTGCTGATATTTGCCGTGAGAGTTGCAGAATAATTCAAAATTTTCAATTTTCATTTCTCAATTTTCAATAAATTTACCATGTTTCAATTATCAAAGTTTGAAAATTGATTCATTAAAAATTCAATGAAAATTGCAAATTGTAAATTGAAAATCATCTAATTCCTACTAAATACAGGTCCGGAAGTTCATTGACCTGTGCGTTAAGGTTGGTCAAAACAACAATCTTTCCATCGTTGGTCGTATTAAAGAAAGAGCTTTCAAAGGGGCCAGAATAAATTGACTGTTTATTTGTTGCATCATAATCGATAATTGAGATCTTTTTTTCTTCTTCAACAACCAGATGGCGGGAATCAAAATACCATTTCAGATTAAGATTAGGAAGCAAAAAGTTTTTATCTTCTTTGCGGTCATATACGTATGTTTTGCCTTTAATTAGAGATCTCTCTTCTGAAGTTTGATTAGTGGAAATAAGAGGGGGAACGATCATTAATGGTAGTTCAGCATTTTCATTAGCCCGATAAAGAACCTTGGTTTCGTTAGGAGAAAAAGAAATAATATCAAAAGAGCTTGAAGCTATCTTATCAAAATCTTTTGGAAAAGTTTCCAAAATTTTGCTGTAGTTTTTGTTTTTCTCATTTTGCCAGGCCTCAATAAGGGTTTCTTTAGAAAGAGTAACATCGAGAGGATTTTGGTTACTTTCTTCAAGAGAAATTAGGTAACTATTTTGTCTCAGTTCAATAATTGCCTGTTTTTGATCAGGAGAAAATATTACTTTAATATTTTTTAAATTTTCAATCTTAGAAAGTTGGGATAAGTCAACGGTTTTATTTAGAGGTGGAAAAAAGGGGAGAGTTTTTTTCCCGGCATCAAAAAGATAGGCAGATTCGCTGGCAAAAAGAACAATTTTATCGCCATCATCAGTTGGCACAGCCTTAATAATTCCAAGATTAGTTAGAGGTGAAAGAGAAGGATTAATCGGAAAAAGGACAGGGTCAACGTTAATTACCAATTCTCCTTTAAGATTAATTTTTTTGCTCCAGCTGGTATATCCCTCTTTTTTTATTTCTACTAAATAGTTATCAGGAGGAAGAGTAATGTTGGTATCGGTGACGCCTTTTAGTTCGCCGTTAACATAGATTTTAGCAGCTTTAGGGGTTGAAGTTGCCGAAATTATCCCGGTTGCTCTTACCAATCTTTTTTCCACATCAAATCGATAGCCACGGGCATAGGCAATTACGGAAACAAGAATTCCAATAAAAGCAAAAATAAAAAACAACCTAAATAGTATTTTCATAAATAATTTAACAGTATAACAATATGACTGTACTGTATTATACTATATATACTTATGTTCTTCCGGAAAAAAATTGGAATCGATTTAGGAACTGCCAATACTTTAGTTTACGTTGCCGGTGAAGGCATTGTTCTAAATGAGCCGACGGTGGTCGCCTATTCTTTGGAAGGAAAAAAAATTTTAGCCGTTGGTGAAGATGCCCGTGAGATGTTGGGACGGACTCCAGGCTCAATCGTTGCTTCCCGTCCGATGAAAGAAGGGGTAATTGCCGATTATTCGACTACTTCGGCGATGATTACTTATTTTTTAAAAAAAGGTTTAAAGGGCGGAGTTTTTTGGCCGGAAGTGATGATATCAATTCCAGGCGGTTCTTCGCAGGTGGAAAAAAGGGCAGTGGTTGCTGCATGCAAACAGGCTGGTGCTTCTGACGTTTATTTGATTGAAGAACCGTTAGCCGCGGCGATTGGTGCCAAATTGCCAATTTCTCAGGCCTCCGGGCAGATGATTGTTAATATTGGCGGTGGAACGACCGAGATTGCGGTAATCTCACTTGGGCAATTGGTTGTTTACAAAACAGTCCGAGTGGCCGGAACAAAATTGGATGAAGCTGTGATGATTGAACTTAGAAAAAAACATAATATGATCATCGGAGAAAGGACGGCCGAGGATATCAAAATTAAGATAGGAAATGCCTATGTTAGTGAGGGTGTTGGCGAAGAAAGGAAGATGGAGGTTAAAGGGCGCGATTTCCAAAGCGGACTGCCAAAAATCTATGTAATTGGAGAGAAAGATATTAATCTGGCACTGACTAAACCTTTAAAAGCGATTCTTGATGGAATAAAAGAAGTTTTATCTCAAACTCCACCTGAACTGGCAGCCGATATCGTAGATAAAGGAATCGTCCTTTCCGGCGGAACCGCCTTACTGACAAATATTGATCGTTATATCACCTATTACACCGGCGTTTCTTCTTTTGTTGTTGACGAACCTTTATTTTGTGTCATTAGGGGGGTTGGAATGGCGATTGAGAATTTAGATAGTTTTAAAGAAGCTGTCCGATAGTATAAGAAAATTTTTGATTTTTAATTTTCAATTTTCAATAAATTTTGAATTTTAAATTTTTAAACAGGTTTATAGTAATATTTATTATTAACGTTAAATGCTAACTGTTAATTATTGTTTTACTTTGATAGAATAATAAAATTAAGTATAAAATAATTTGAACGAAACCAATTAATAATTTTAAATTTCAAATTTTAAATTATTCTTATAATAAATAACGAAATATGACGTCAAATAAAATTTTAGGAATAACGATTATTCCGGAGTCGAAAAAAAGCATCCTAGAGAAAATCTTATTATACATAGACCAACCAGCTGGTTTTTTTCATATTGTTTCATTAAATCCCGAGAACATGGTTCTCGCTACTGAAAACGAATTATTTAGAAAGGTTATTGAGACAGGCCAATTGAAGATTGTTGATGGGGTAGGGGTTGTTATAGCAGGCCGATGGTTGGGTGTTCAGCTTGGAGAGAGAATAACCGGAGTCGGATTGATGGAAGATCTATTAAAGATGGCGTCAAGTGGACGCTTACGAGTGCTTATGATTGGAGGAAAAGAAAATTTAGCAATCAACTTATCTAAGTGCTATCAAAATAAATATTCTGAGGCTAAATTTTTTGGCCTAGAAGGAATTAAGGATATAAAAAATCCGACGAAAACTGAAGAAGACAAGATTTTTTCAATAGTGGCCGACTATAAGCCCCATTTAGTATTCGTTGCCTTCGGTTCTCCTGATCAGGAATTATGGATAGCACGTCATAAAAAGGAATTTACCAATTGTGTAGTCATGGGTGTTGGGGGAGCTTTCGACTATTTGTCAGGTAAAGTTATCCGCGCACCGATTTTTATTCAAAAGATCGGATTCGAGTGGTTTTTTCGTTTAGTTAATCAGCCTTGGAGATGGAAAAGGCAGCTGCGGTTGATTAACTATATTTGGTTAATTTTTAAACAAAAGATAAAAAATAATCAATGAAACTTGATAAGGCAATATTAAAAACAATCAAATACTTCTCGTTTTTTGCTTATAATCCTACGGAAAAAGAAATTCACATGTTTTTACAGGCTAAAATCAGTAGAAACAGCCTCGATATTGAATTAAATAGTATGATCAAACAGAAAAGAATATCAGCTTCAAAAGATACTCCACCCCAGTATAGTATAAGAAAGGTCAAAGATCAAAAATCAAAGGTCAAAAATTCAAGAGAAAAACTAAATAGTTGGCGGTTTAAAGCGTATGTAAAACTTATTTCATTATTTCCCCAAATTAAATTGGTTGGGTTGTCGGGAAGTATTTCCATGATGAATGCGGTAAAGGATGATGATATTGATTTGTTTATCATTACGGCAAAAAACAGACTATTTACAGGTAGGTTGATTGTTTTAACATTAGCACAATTGCTAGGACTTAGAAGAAGTAGAAAAGCCCGGCACTCAAATAACAAAATTTGTCTTAATCTTTTCTTTGACGAAAGTAATCTAAAGGTGCCTAAATTTAAGCAAACGGAGTTTGTCGGTCATGAGGTTTTACAGATGAAACCGATTATCGTTAAGGGAGATATTTATAAGAGGTTTTTGGAGGCTAATGAATGGGTGTTTGGGATATTTCCAAATGTTAAGCAAATTTTCAATTTTCAGTTTTCAATTTTTGATCAATCCAAAATTCAAAATTCAAATTTAGGCGATTGGATAGAATTTAACCTTAAAAAGTATCAGTTGCATTTAATTAACAAACACCGTACAACTGAAATAATTACCTCCACCCAGCTCTGGTTTCATCCGGATGATTTTGAAAAAAAACTATAGGACTTGACAAATAAAATAGCCTATATTATAATGTCCTATAATATGAGAAACAGGACAAGTATTGGTTTAGGATTATTAGCGGCTGGAACTATTTTTTTAGCTGGCTGTGCTCCAAAAAACCCTTCCATGGAAGGAATTACTCTTTTAGTTCCACAAGATGGAATAAGCGCTATACAAGTAAAATCTGATAATAGCGGATTGGAAGGTTGCCGAATTAACGGAAATCAAATAGTAACGATTACCAGAGACACCTTTTGGAGTCCAAATACGGGAAGCGGAGATGATCTTAGACAAGATCTAAAAGAAGTGAAAGTAAAGGATACAGGTTCTTGCAGAAAGGATAAATCAATTTTTTTAAGCAAAGAAGATGCAGAAAAATTACAGAAAGAAGGAGTAAAATCAACTCCGGAAGGGAAACCTATTTTTGTTCCTTTAGAAGAAACAAAAACGCCTACGCCACAAAGCTCTATGGGAAGGGAATTTGTAAGAAGCAAAATATCTATGAGAGGTGAGAGGAGATTTTAATAAACTAAACCTCTTTCATATAACAAGTTCCAAGACCGGCAGATTCGAGTTGATCCAAGATAGTCTCCGATCTTTTAAGATCGATTTTAAGAGCCTCAGACAGCTGTTTTGAGGACAGTTCATCAAACTTGTCCATCATCTCCAAAGCTTTACCAAAAAGGGGATCGCGCTCAATCTTAGCTTCTTTTGCATCAGTGACTCTTTGAGTTGTGACGGCGGCGGTTTTCACACCTTCTATCGACTTCAATCGGGAATCAATTTCATCTAATTTTTTAAGAATTACTTTTACAGAGTCTTCCATGCCGATAATTATATCATAAACAGTTAATCGGTTAACAAGTTAACGTATTAACGGGTTTTTAATTCAATTTCCAAATAAAATAATTTAAGAAGCTTGCAAATGTTACCCACAAAAGATAGGGGATTAGGAGCAGAGATGAAACTTTATTGACTTTCCAGAAGTTGATAATCATCGCTATGATGAATATCCAAATCATAATTATTATATAGAGCGCAAATAGAGTGTCTTTTAGTCCGAAAAAAACCGGTGTCCAGATCAGATTAAAAAAAAGATGGACAAAAAATAACCGGACGTTAAATTTAGCCTGCTTAGTGTTTTTAACCCAGTTTAGATAGACGGCAATTCCCATCATTAAGTAAAGTATCAGCCATACCGGTCCAAACAGCCAATTGGGCGGTGAAAACGATGGCTTATTAAGATGCACATACCAAGTAGGAATTGCATTAATTGTAAAATATGAACCAACCAAGCCGGAAAGCTGTGGAAGTACTAAAGAAAGTACTAGTTTCATTTTTCTTATCGTTAATTAATAAAGTTCGTATACGGCTGTATAGGACGCATTAATTTTTACTGACTGCTCACTATAATACACGTTATCATTTTGCTTTTGGACAGCTTCTTGGCTGCCAGAATCTAATTGTGCGTCCTTCATCATTGTCGAAGCTTCACCGCTCGTTGTTTCCATAGGTAGTGGAAAAGGTCGGGGATTGTTAGTATCATCGAGAGACAGAAGCTTTCCGACCTTAAGATGATTTATTTTAGCGATTGATTCAATTTGACTTCGGGTATCTTTTAAAGCTTCTTCCTTGGCCCTCGACTCCCAAACTTTTTGATTTTTAAGGGAATAATAAGAATTTATGATCTGTGAATTTACATTTTTGGAAACCACATCATAAACTTTTTCTATATTTTTGATCGGATCAAGAATAAGGGTTAGATCGGTAGTGACGGTTGGCGAGGTATTGGTTGGCGGCCTGATCATCATTTTTAGGTCAGCTTCCGGCTGAAGATTTCGAAAAACAGGCGGCGAATAACTGGAAATTGTAATCCGGCTTTCAGGAATACCTAATTTGACAAGATCGGATTTGAGTTTATCGACATCCTTTTTATTTTCTTCTTGGGCCTTTTCATAAGTAGTTGAGACATTTTTTAATTCAATTGTGATGGTGGCTTGATCTGTGACCGCATCAACTTCTCCGATACCAACAACAGAAACAGTTTGTTTAGGAGCTTTAAAATTTTCAACTAATTTAAAACCGGTAATTCCAATTACGGCACCTAATATCAAAAGAGCTAAAACAGATAAGATCTTTTTAAAATCCATGTACATAATATGATTTACTCACAAATCAATTATAAAATCAAGAGGTGATGATAGAAGATCTATTATTCAAAACCATAACCAAACGTTCAATTCCGATTCCGACTCCCGCATAAGATTTTTTGCTCATAGTTTTGAGGGAATCTAAAAACTCTTCATCGATTGGTAAGCTGGTCAACCTTTGTTCTCTTTTAAATATTTTTCTAAGCGATTTCGCGTCGGTATTTTCCGTGTTTCCGTTTCCTAACTCAATTCCGGAAATATAACATTCAAAACGTTCGGCAAAAACAGGATTATTTTTTTGAGGTTTGCAAAGAGGCGAAATTTTAGATGGAAAGTCAATGAGAAATAGAGGGGTTTTCGGTAATTTTGATTCTATTTCATTGACAAATAGCTGATCATAATCTTTAAAAAATAATTTATTGTTCGTAATGGTTTTTTCTAAATCGAGGTCAAGATACTTTTGGAACAATTTTTTTAGAGAGAGAACCGGCCAGTTTTTTTTGAAACCAAAATTGACAAAAAGTTTTTCAACGTCGGACATAATATCCGTATAGACGGCATTTTCCCGATACCATTCGAGCATGAGAAATTCTGGTTTATGCAAACTTCCGGACCCTTCGAGATTTCGGAACGATTTTGAAATGGCAAAACAATTGCCGATATCTTGAGCGAGCATTTTCTTGATTGATCGTTCCGGGGACATCGGTAAAAAATAAGTCTTTTCGGATTCTTGAGTTTTCCAAACGGTTGAAAAAGGAAACAGATTTGGTTCGGATGGAAGCGTATCGTTCAATATGTCAGGAATGACTTCATGAAAGTTTTGTTTATAAAAAAAAGACCGGATGGTTTTTATTATTTCCTCTCTGACGATTAATGATTGAACATTATTCATAATAACTTTTTTATTCCGCACATAAATTCGGTTTGGCTGCAGCCTAAACAGGGTCCGCCGATCCGTTTTTTTAGTGAGTTAAAGATATCTTCAATTTTATCATCAATCATGCCGATCGGACGGAAACCCTCGCAGCATCCATATATTTTTCCGGTTGAAGCCAAGGAAACCTGATAACAGCCAAGTTCTTTTGGAGGAAAAACCCGCTTAGTTTTCATAATTTCCGTCAGCTCATTATTATTTAAGAAATCAAAATCTTCAACGGTTCCCTGAACATTGGAAATGGGATTGTGAAGCAGGTAGGTTAAAGGTTTTCGCGGGTGATAGGTAATCTCTATTTGACCTAAATGTTGATTTATGTATTTTTCAAATTTATTTATCTGAGGATAATTTTGCCGGGTAACGATGCTGAAAATTTCCGTATGAAAATCCTTTTTTTGAGCTTTTTTCAAAAACCTCATGCTCTTGTCAAAGTTCTCGAGGCCCCGATTTTTATCATGATATGATTTAAGGCCGTCGATCGAGACGATGATTTTATTCATATTTGGGTTTTCGATCTCAGACAGGCGGTCAATCGTCCCGTTGGTAATTGTTTGAACAAAAATGCCCCGTTGAGTTAAGGTGTTAACCAGGCGGGGAAAATATTTTAAGGAAAATACTTCGCCGCCGCAAAAAGTAACTGTTTGCAGTTCGTACGCTTTTTGGTATCTGTTTACAAATTCCAAAATACTTTCTTCAGATAATATTGGATCAGTTTTTCTTGTGTAACAAATTTTGCATTTCAGGTTGCATTTCTCCAACGGATTAACATAGAGATGATGTAAAACCTTGGCTAATTGTTGATCGATTGCCGACTTCATACAGAGGATATTATAGCGGAGTTAACAAAAAAATATGGAGGGAAGGATGGGATGATTCCAAAACTGCCAATAGTCTTGACATTGTAAAATATTCTGAAGATAATTTAAGACTGATATATACCTCGTATGTTACTAAAAGTTTCGTGAGCAGAAAAATCACCACAATGAGGTTTATGAATTTCTTCCAGTGCTTGGAGAGTGTCCTTGGCTAGCTTCGGACTGCCTCCACTTACTCCGGAAAATACAAGCGCAGCGTTATCTATATCAAATCCTAGAACGGAATTATCAAATAAATTGCAATCTCCTGGTCTTTTTTTCATTTGCGCTAGAACGTTTTCAACGAATATTTCCGCTCGGGATAATCGTTTTTTTGGTGGCTTCTCCTTCATGGTTTGCATTTTACTTCTTCTGCTTCTTCTTGTCAAGACAACCTGTTACTGTCGCAATTAATTTCAGGGATATGCTGAATATATCTGAGCTTCGGCGGACGAAGGCGGAGAGGGCGAGATTTGAACTCGCGCGAGCATCGCTGCTCAAGGGGTTAGCAACCCCTCGCTATGGGCCACTCAGCCACCTCTCCTGTTCGGTAATTATATATTATTGTGGACGAGGAGGGAGTTGAACCCTCACCTCTTGCGAGACACGGTTCTGAACCGTGCGCGTATGCCAGTTCCGCCACTCGTCCTTATTCTTGTTTCTCGTTAAATTATATCATCAGTGGACTATAATAATAAGAAAAAGAAAAGCCTATGAAACAAAACTATTCTTTAAGCAAATCTATTCTTAAGGAAATTAAACAAGCCAACAACATTCTCATAAACGTTCACCGCAACCCCGACCTTGACTCGATCGGATCGGCGACTGCCCTTTATCAAGCTTTGATTAAAATATTTGGGAAAAAAGCTACCTTGGTTTGTCCTCACGAAATCCCGGAAAATTTTAAATTTTTGAAAGGTGCTGACAAGGTCATAATGATCGATTTTTCCCGCTTTGATTTTTCTCAGTATGATTTATTCCTGATCGTTGATTCCGGAAGTTACGATATTGTCACCGGAAGCAAAGAAGTGAAATTACCCGATATTAAAAAAATTATCATCGATCATCATCAGACAAATAATTGGACGGAATTCGTCCATAAATTGCTAGATATTGAGGCGTCTTCAACTGCCGAAATAGTTTATACGATGTTTCTAGACTGGAAAATTGGAATTGACTCAGAAATGGCCACCTCCCTTTTTTCAGGCATAGCCAGCGATACGGTATTCTTTAAATATGAAAAAAATTCTAAGAAAACATTCAGAATTGCTACTGAATTGCTTGAAAAAGGCGCAGATAAGGACAAATTAATTGAACAGGCCTTTGATAGCTTTGATTTTAATTTGATCCAAACGATGGGGGAGTTTTTGACGAAAATAAAAAAAGAAAACGGCTTTGTTTATTCGATCATGGATTACAAAACTTTCGTAAAACTTGGAAAACACCGGGGAGCCAGAGAAACAGCCGCTAATTTATTTGCCAGAAGTGTCGATGGTTATGATTTCGGATTCATCGCGGTTGAATATGAAAAAGAAAAATTTGCCGTAAGTTTTCGTTCTAAAAAAAATACGGACGTATCCGTAATTGCAAAAAAACTTGGAGGCGGCGGACATAAAAATGCCGCCGGCGCAACCGTTTTTGGAAGTATTGATCAAGTAATTAAAAAAATAAAAGAAGCCATCTCAGTTTAGTATCTGACGCATATTAAATTTTACATTTAAAGGGTCATGCAAAGCAGCAACCGTATCCATATTAGTTGGAATGTCTTGTGATAATAAACCCAGATCTTTGAGGGCATCGACAATATTGAATATTCCATTAAGATTAGCAGCGTTGTAAAAACATATTTCAATAAATGAATCATTTATAAATTGACCGCCTAAATTTTCGGAAATCTTATTTAGAACTCCAATAAGTGTTTCGATACTATTAATATATCTTCCAATTGGCAGGTAGGCAAGATGACCACTAAAAAAAGCGTTAGTAAGAAATACAAACGGATTTATTGTTTCGGCATAAATGGCGTCGCTGACAATTAGGGCTCTTCGTTCTTCGAGTTCCTGTCGGTGGTTTTTTCTCCAGGTTACCAATTTATGAACAAAATCCTCCTTTTCATTAGGGACAAAATTTCTGACAATGAAGCTCATATATTTTTGTTGAGCTATTTCAGGATGCATCAATAAAAAAGGAGTAAAAAAGGAAGCAAATCCAGCCGTGCGTAATCCGGCGATCAGTTTTGGAACGCTAAGATCTGCGTCAAATTCCTTTAAATTTTTTTTCCGGTCAAAAAAAGTTTTTAACAAAAAGTCATCAAGAGGTGTCCGATCATAGACCAAATCAGGACCAACATTGCCTGGAAAAAGCTTTCCTTTGGCTAATTGATCGATTACGGAAGCATTACTGGTGCCCCTTATATCTTCCTCTAATTCATTTTGAGTGACCGAAGTATCACCGACTGATAATTTTAAAATTGGCGTATTATTATCTTTTTTATAAAAAGTCAGTTTAAAAAATGTCATCTTGCCGTTTTTACCGACGACAATAGGATGAATATCTACTCGATAATCTCCCAAATCTCCTAATGATTCCACAAAGGCAGTCATTGTTTTTTTATCGTCGCCTCTAAACTCAGCCTTTCTTCTTACATGTATATCAATATCTTTTAGACCAAAAGCTTGGTCAACCACTTGTTCGGCAAGATCAGTTTTTCCTTGTAAATTTGGAGGCAGATGAGTATAGTGATCAGAAATTACTTTATCAATAATTTGGGTGTTATTAAGGTAAGATCTCATTGCTCCACCTCTTATATATCCAAAGCTGCCATCAACTTCGGTTTCTCCGATTTTTCGAAGATCTTGAACCAAAAGGGTTGCTTTCACCGCCAGTAAGGGATGACGGATTAAGTCGGGAGATAAAGTCAATATGAATGTTTGAAAAGACACCGACTCCGATGTCGGCGTTTCACAAATGTACGCTTTTTTGGCTTCTATTGGGCTAACCATAAATATTTTGAAACTTAAAACCTTGATTTTTAACAGTTTTAATCATATTTTTATCAAGACCGAGTTTTTCCAGTTTTAGTCTAAGCCTTCTCATAAGCTGATCAAGTGCCCAATCGGAATATTGTTCCATGTCATTTTTCCAAACAGCCTCGGCGACCTCATCTCTATTAACTATTTTTTCTTTATTCTTAATCAAATATTTGGCGATTCTTTTTTCACGTCTGGAAAATAATCCGTCGACAAGGACATTATTTAATAGCAGTTGACCGTCATGGTTAAGATTGATTTGATTTTTCGAATAGGTAGTTTTTTTAATAAAATCTTTGAGAATTGGTATTAAGAATGCATATTCTTGTTTTGTTTTGGTAATCAAACCCGTTTTTACAAGATAATTAATTGCTTCTTTTTCATCCTCATTGAAATGAAAATTTCGACACAATATTTTCTCTATAACCAATTTTTCTTCTTTTGATAATTCTTGATACAAAATATTAAGTTTGATCATCATATTTTCATGATCAAATAGGTTTTTTTCATCTTTTGTCTGAGAATAATGCCGTAATGCCTGTTTCATAATCCAAGGCGATCCGCCGCAACGAACAAGTATTTCGTCTGCGATATTTTTTGGAACTTTAATATTAAAAGTACTCTGTAAATACTTAAAAAAATGCTCCATCGTCTCTTTTTTATAGTAGGGGAATACGGAAATATTCTGAAACAGGCTTGTATATGGAGATAATCTCTTAATATGGACGGCGGAAGTGATATTTTTTTGAAATAGATAGACTATTGATAATCTCTGTTTTTCCACGTACATTTTATCGAGATAGGAAAGGAGAGAGTATTTTTCATCTAATAATTGATCGGCATCTAAAAGTATTAGCGCAGTGTTCTTATGTTTTTTATTAATGTTTTTTCTTAAAAAATTTTCTAAATCATCGGGGTCCTCGATGATTTCGCCCTTAAAATCGAGGCTAATTAGCTGAGTATCGGTATTGCCATATAACTTTTTAAGTTCATTTAAGCGGTATAACTGATCTCTTTTGGGGATGTGCAAGACGCTCAAACATTCATGGTTATTAAAAATCGTTATCCAAGGTAAAAAAAAGTCTGAAACCATTTTTTTAGGAAAAGCGTCTGGGGTTTTCATAAAGCCCCATAGTATACCAAATTTTTGTCAAAATGACAAGATTCCGTCAGATTTGCCGTCAAGCGGAAAACGACTTTAACAAATAAAATATCTTAATTAAAAATTTTCTTTAAAAATATGAGCCTATCTCAACGATTAGAAGCAGGAATAAATAGTTACCAGAATAGAGTTCGAGAAAATGGTGGAATTCCAACCACTTCTGAAACAGTAAAACAAGCTCTATTAAAAGGAGGTATCGGTCAAGCATTTCAGTCTTATTACAGGGTTTGTTTAAGACGAGGAATAAATCAGGCAGAAGAAGTTGAAACTCAATTTGGTACGCCACCACGAAAAGGGCATAAACTATTAGCAAAAACGTTTGCTGGTTTATTTGCCACAATTGGTCCTCTTGAGGCGGTAATAACCTTAGCTGGAGGAGGCAAGAAGTTGGATTATATTTACGCAAATACACCTGTTGTTGATTGGGTAGGAAATAAAAAAATAAAAAATGATAATTCATCGAACTCAAATTCCTATAGCTCAGGTTCCGCCTGGCCTGAAGGAATAACAGAGAGTGAAAAAAATGTGGCAGAGTTTTTATTTCAAAGCTTACTAAGTAAAGGAGTTGATGTTCGCGATGCGAGAAGTGCCGTGTCAAAAGCAGTTGAAAAAGTTGCAAAGATAAAAGAGGAGAAGAATAATTAAAAGTTAAAAGTCTAAAAATAATATGGCAACCATAAAAGAAATATTTAATGGTGATCCGGAAAATGGATCAAGCAATATTCCAAGGTCGGTGATGGCTTTTGCTATTCCGATGGTTTTTGGATACGGTGGAGCTATTATCCAAAATGTTACTTCACCCGAATTAGGAATAGTTCCTCCAATAGTGACGATGATAGTACCTGTTACGATAGGAATATTAGAAATGCTCCGCCAATTTAGAATTACGGATAAGAAAAACGATGAAATGGATAGAAGATTTTTTGGAAATCTAAAAAAATTGCGAAGGAAATAATTATTAATTAATCTTAGAAACAAAATATGGAAATACCCAAAATAGTGATAACAAGAAGATCAAGAGAAATTAAGCCTGAAAGAGCTCTAAATCCTTACGACAGAATGAATAAAAAAGGTTATGATATTGAAGTTTCAACGAGAAGTACATATGAATGTTATAACATCACGGACGCAAATATAAAATTTGCTTTGGTTACCGGTGCATTAATTGCGTTGGCAATTAAGGGAGGATTATTAGGTTTTTAATTTGAGTGATTATTTTAATGAGGGTGTTGAGGAAGCACTAATCATTTTTTGTATCCCGGTCCAATTGTCGATTCCTTCATTTGGAATTAAAATGTACTGGCCGTCGTCGGAAACGGCATTTTTAAAAACATTTTGGTCAGTCAAAACTATAGAAGTAGTTTTGAATTCTTTAGATTTGTCTGCTTGACCGATGAATTTCTTTATAATATCCAAACCGATGTCTGTCTTGACATCTTTTTTGAACTCGTCCATCAACGGAATTATTTTGGAAACAAAACCAATGTTGATAACCTTGTCCTTGACGGCCTCAATTACCTGTTGCTGGCGGAGCGCCCGGTTAAAATCACCGCCATCCTCGGGAGAGTGGCGAGATCGGGCGAATTTTAAAGCGGTTTCTCCATCCAAATGCGCAGGGCCCTTTTTAAATTCCAATTTTTCATAACGGCAGGGAAAGGCCAGTTCCGGCGAATCAGTAGCATTTTTGACAAATTCCTCAAGTTTTGGATTATCTTTAAATTGTTGGTTGCGGTCATCAGGACTAAAACCGGGGGTGATAAAAGGCTCGGCTTTTTTAAATAAATCCTCGGTATCCTTATCACATAATTCTTTTTCTTTGCCTTCGATCGGATATTCCGGGTCGGTGAATGACCGTTTAATATCAACATCGATACCACCCAAGATATCGATCGCTTTGGTAAAACCGGCAAAATTAACGCTGACGTAGCCGTCGATCGGCAGACCGGTAACTTTGGAAACTATGGTTTTGGTCGATATTTTCTTCAGGTCGGGATAGTCTTTGGGAAAAAGTTCTAATTGATATGCGGCATTGATTTTTGTATGAAAATCAGCGCCGGATTTGGTTGGTAAACCTACCCAGAGATCTCTTGGGATAGAGAAGAGAGTGGTTTTTTTTGCTTTGATATCAATATTAACAACAATGATTGTATCGGTAAGGTATGTACCATCATGATTTCCGCCACCGTAGCCTAAAAGGAGAAAATTAAAGACGGTTTTTTCCGGCCTTGGTTTTAATAAAGATTGCTGCTTTATTTTTCCGCTAAGTTTGAAGTTGCTAAAAAAATAAAAAACACCAAAGGCTAATAAAACAGCGACAATAATTATTAAAAATTTTTTCATTTAAAATTTACTTTAAATTTCGGAGAATTCTTTCCACCTCGCGGTCGTTAATTTCATGATGCGGTCCGCGATGGGATAACAACGCGCCGGAAAAAGTCTTTGGAATATGCATCAACTCATGAATCAAGGTTTTTATTTTCTCCCGTTCAGATAGTTTATCAAATCTTTGGGAAATTACCTCAATAATATAGTTCGTTTCCAGCCCTGCGACCTCATGAAATAAGCGGGACATCCCCCAAATTCGGGCATAAGCACGGGTTTTGGCATCAAAGGAACGAATGCAGTGAATCTGATTTGGTTTGATATGGGTAAAATTTAACTCTTTAATTAACAGTCTAACCTGCCTTTTAATCTCCGGAGCCAGTTTGTATTTCATGTGGATTATATGATAACATTTCTATAATGAAAAAAATAATCATCGGTCTTCTTCTGTTTATTATTTTTGTTTTCCCGGTTTCTGCTCAGATAAATGACATTCAACCTGATGCGGTTAATTTAAACGCCATCTATTCAACTGGCTCAGTTGAAACGGCAAGCAATATTACGGGAGAACATATTAAGTCTTTTCAATCGGAAATAACCATTAATAAAGATGGAACGATCGATGTTAAAGAAACAATTATTTACGATTTCTCAACTTTGGACAAACATGGAATTTACCGCGATATTCCTTTTATTAAAACCAATCAAGACGGAAAAAAATTTGAACTTAAGCTGGAAAATGTTTCGGTTACAGACGAAAACGGGAGATCCTATAAATTTGTCAAATCATGGATAGATGAAAAAATATTAAGGTTGAAAATTGGTGACGCCAATCGATTAATAACTGGAATCCATAACTACATTATTTCCTATAAAGTTTCTGGAGCCTTAACTTATTACTCCGATCACGACGAACTTTATTGGAATGTAACAGGTAATGACTGGAATGTTCCGATTGCCTTTTCCAGAGCTCTAATCACAATGCCTGAACAAATTGGGAAAGAAAAAATAAATCTAAAATGTTTTACTGGAGGGTATGGCTCGACCCAAAGTGACTGTCGGGCGGATAACGTGGAAGGAATACAGGTTTTTGGGACAAATAACTACTTAATGGCCAATTCGGGTTTGTCAGTCGTAATCAGTTTTCCAAAAAATATTGTTGCCGTTCTTGAACCAAAAGTATTCATTAGTTTTTGGGAAACATGGATTGGTAAATTAATTTCCTGGCTACTTGGGTTATTGGTTTTAACCTGGTACGTTTTTCTACCTTTTTACATTATTTACCGTTGGATAAGATACGGACGTGATCCTTCAACAAGCTCTGGACAAGTCCAAGCTTGGTTTGACCCGCCAAAAACTCAGGACGGAAAAAGATTTTTGACACCGGGCGAAGTGGGAACATTGGGAGATGAGACTGTTGATATGAAAGATATTTCGGCAACGGTCGTTGATCTGGCTCGCAGGGGTTATTTGATAATTGAGGAAAAGAAAAAAGGCGAGTTCTATCTTTTAAAGGGAAAAAAATTTAACAGTAAAGAAGAATTATTGCCGTTTGAAAAAAGGTTGTTATCCGGAGTCTTTAACACAGGAGACGACATTGTCAAAATAAAAGGAAAAGATTTGTCAGAAACGGTCAGTGAAGTAAAAAACAATCTTTATGAACAGGTGGTCGAGGATAAATTATTTGACAAAAATCCGCAAACCACACGAACGATATATTATGTTATCGCTGGATTTGCGCTCTTTACCGGTAATTTCTTTTTGGCAATTGTAGCCTTTCTTTTCGGCCGGGTGATGCCGAGAAAAACGATCTTTGGAGTAGAAGCAAAAAATGTTTCTTTTTCTTTAAAAAATTTTTTAAGCAGTCAAAAACGACAACTGGAATTTCAGGCAGATAGACAGATGATGTTTGAGAGGTTGTTACCATTTGCGGTTGCTTTTGGTGTAGAGAAGATCTGGGCTAAAAGATTTGAAAGTTTAAATATCACCCAACCGTCTTGGTATCACGGCTATTCCAATGCCAACTTTAACAGTTACTTATTCGTCAATAGTTTAAATTCTTCTTTTAAAACATTCAGCACGGCTGCAACGCCGACCCGTTCTTCAAGCGGGTTTTCTTCAGGATTTAGTGGGGGAGGATTTAGCGGAGGTGGAGGAGGCGGTGGAGGCGGGGGATCTTGGTAAAAAATCTTAAAGATTAAATCTTAATTTTATTTTTTATTTTGAATTTTTCATTGAATTTTCATTTAACATTTTTTATTTGAAAAATGAGAAATGTAAAATATAAAATTAGTTTGTATTTGCGGCAATTTTTGAAAACATCATTGTAAACTCTTGGGCTTCACTCCATAACTCTCGACATTCGTCGGCTAGTTCCTTAACAGACCTGGCCATTAATCTTAACCAATACTTTGTTTCTTTACTTTCTTTTTTACAAATAAAAATTTTATTTTTGAAGTCTTTTCTGCTTGATGCTCCATTTACTTCACAATAGTTAGCTCCTATACTAGTTCCTGCTCTAATTAATTGATTGATTATTGGAGAAGTAATAATGTCTTTAGGTGCCTTCTTACATAAATCAATTATTCTTTCACTAAAGATAGAAGTTCTTTCTTCAAGATCAAATTTATTTGAAAATTTACTCATTGAAAAATTCAATTTTATTGAAAACTGAAAAATGATAAATGAAAAATATGAAGTTGTCTACCGCTTATACCCTACAAAAACAAATTGTTAAAGCCTATTAATAATCAAAAACTTAATACATATGTTCACGTTCTAATTTGGTAAAATATAAACACAGCTCCTGTAGTTTAACGGATAGAATAGAGGTTTGCGGAACCTCTGATGGCAGTTCAATTCTGCCCGGGAGCACTGGTAGGTCAAGGGGGTGTAGTTCAATGGTAGAATAGAGGTCTCCAAAACCTTTGATGAGGGTTCGATTCCTTCCACCCCTGCATGAAAATTTATTTTCTCGGTACCAATGGTTGGTATACAAGTCCAACAGGGGACACGCCATGCATTCTTATCGATAGTAAAGATCAATATATTGTGTTTGACGCCGGCAATGCTATCTATAAAATCGATAAATATATTAAAGAAGATAAGCCGGTTTCTCTTTTTCTTACCCATTTTCATATCGATCATATTTCCGGACTTCATATGTTGGTTAAATTTAAATTCAAACAGGGGATAGATGTTTATTTTGCTAAGGGTAGAAAAAAAGATTTTAATTTATTTGTTAATCCACCTTACACAATCGGAATTGCGAATGATAAAAAAAATATCTACAACATGAAAAGCGAGATCAGACTTCATGAGCTTGGAGAAGGGGAGAGTAATATAGGATTTCCGGTTATGATGAAAAAACTGTATCATGGTTTTGAAAATCACGGGTTTAAAGTCATCTTGGAAGGAAAATCTGTCGTCTATTCCGGAGATACAAAAATTGTTTCAAATGGATTGTTACTTGCCAAAAACGCCGATCTTCTTATTCACGAGTGTTCAAATATCACCCCAGCGCCGGAACCGGATCTTTGGGGCCACACCGATCCGATGCAGACAGCCCGGTTTGCAAAAGCTGCTAATGTTAAAAAATTAGCTATGACACATTTTGGTGCTCTACAATATGATACTTTTGAAAAAAGAAAAGAAGCGGAAAAAATTGCCAAAAAAATTTTTCCAAATACAATTGCTGCTACTGATGATTTGATATTGGAGATTTAATAATTACCTACTGTCTTATAGTTGAAATTATCGCACGCTAATGCTACAATATGTACTAGTTAAATTTTAATATGCCAGAACATAAACATAAAGGTCTCTCTCCAAAACAGAGACTTATCAATGGGGGCCAAGATTTATTAATATCTATTTTGGGATGGCAGGTAGCAAGTGAGATTACTAATCGTGCAATCGGAATTCTACAAAAAGCTGGTCCATTAATAGAAAAAGCAGATACTATATTGTATAACTCACCAAATTGGACTCAATTAAATCAAGTAGAAGCGATGCAGCACAATGCAAAAATAATGTTAGGTCAAGTAGAAGGACTTAGTGATCTTTCCACGGGAGCTTTGGGTTTGTCGATGATAGCATTGATTTTTATGACTCATAATGGCATTCAATATATTCGACAAACCTTAAAAAATACAAATCAAAATTGACATAAAACTTCTGCTAGTTAAGATACTATATTTTAGAATACTGTAATAAAAATAATTATTTTGCTGGGAAATCGGGGATAGTCGGAGCGCCGGCTGGGGGTGTAGTTGAACTAGTTGAGTCAGTTGTAGTTGGTTGAATCGGTGGTGCAACTGGAGGTTCCTCGACAACTGGTGCAGCAGGTTCTGCTTTTGCTTGAAGATCATCCATAACGGACTTTAGTGGATCTGGGGTAGTATTAACTGGTGTTTCTGTGGGAATAGGGGCAGATGAAACCGATCCAGATGGAGGAGTTGGTGGTGTTTCTACAACAGGTTTTACTTCTGCCTCAACGGGAGGTTTAACTTCAGCAGTAAATCCAAAAACCGTATCAAATTCCGCTTTCGTAAATCCTTTAAGGACGGCAATTGTACCGTCATCTTTTTCAACACGGGTAACCGGGGTACCGGCAAAGTTATTGGAAATTGCCAGCATTTCCGTTAAAAAATCTTTATTGGTTTCTAAATCCTTTTCTTCAAAAACAAGCTTATTGGTATTCAAATATTCTTTCTCCTGTTTGGAAAACGCGCAGTCTTTAATTGTGTAAACTGTAATTTTCATATTCAATTTTCATTATGAAAGAAAAAAAATCATTTGTCAAACGCTTTTAATTCCTTAAGCTTCCACATAAAAAGGGCGGCTCTGTTTCTAGCATTAGCGTCTATTACAAACCGGAGAGCTTCTTCAAGAATAGCCCGTGGAACGGTTTTTGCCAGCTTCATATAGAGACCTTTCCGTCTTTCGTCGCCCAGTTTTGTCGCCAAATGAATTCCAAAGGTTTGAAACTCGCGGGAGACATATTTATCTTCAAGAGGGTTGAATTTTTTTAAGATATCTCGGATGGATTGCATAGTTTATTGTAAAGTTTAATATATTCTCTGGCACTTTTGTCCCAAGTAAAATCTTTTTTCATCGCATTTACAATCATATTATTAATTTTATTTTTGTCGTTTTTCCAGATTCCGACAGCTTTTTTCATGACTGCTTCCAAATCAAAAGAGGAATATTTTTTAAATAAAAATCCGTCAACGCCGTCAATGATCGAGTCTTTTAATCCGCCGGTTGCCCTGGCAATCGGCAGAGTTCCGTATCTCATTGCAATCATCTGAATCAAACCGCAAGGTTCAAATTTCGACGGCACCAAAATAAAATCAGAAGCAGCATAAATTTGCGAAGCGATCCTTTTATCAAAAACGGAAATATAAGCAACATTTTTTTTATAAAAACTGGCTAACCACAAAAATTGGTCTTCCCACTCAACTTCGCCTTGACCAAGAATTACAAACTGAAATTTCTGTAAATTAACCCGCCTTATCATTTTATGCATAATATCAAGACCCTTTTGCTTAGATTCAAACCGTCCTATAAATCCAATCAAAGGAATTTGATCAGAAACGGTAAAACCAAGTTTCTCCTGAAGGAATTTTTTGTTAAGACGCTTTCCTTCAATCGGGGATTGGTTTACCCCATAATGAAAGTTGATATTTTTATCTTTGATCGGATCACGGGAGTCATAATCAATCCCATTTAAAATTCCGGAAATTTTTTGACCTTCATTACGGATAATTTCATCAAGACCGCTTCCGTATTCTTCAGTAAAAATTTCTTTGGCATAAGAGGGAGAAACAGCGTTAACTAAATCGGCATGAATTATTCCCTCAAGTAAAAAATTTACCTGTTTTTTTTTGGTTTCCCATTGAATCACCCGGCACTTGCTGTGATCCAATCCGGTTCGCTTTATGACGTCAAGAGAGTATTTTCCCTGATGGTTCAAATTATGAATTGTAAGCAGTGTTTTAAACTTCAGGCTATTATGTTTAATAAGTAACGGGATTAGACCAGTATGATGATCATGACAATGAATAACATCCGGAACCCACGAAAGATAATTATTTTTTAAGATCTCGTAAACACAAAGATTATAAAAAGAAAAAGTATCTTTCGACGGAATATCCAGCAATTTTTCGTTTTTCAATATATAAACAGGAATATTTTCATCGAGAAAATGGATTTGAAAAATCGTTACTTTTTGTTTTTTCCCGTCATAAATAACGGTAAATTTTTTGACCTCTTTTTTTTGGAGTCGGTGAAGTTTTAGGGCTTTGTAAAAAGGTAAAATTACTCTAACGTCAATTCCTTGTCTATGTAAATTTTTTGGAAGTGACTTGGCAACATCACCCAAACCTCCAACCTGGAAAAAGGGGGACAGTTCCCAAACGGCAAATAAAACCTTCATGAAAGACAGTATATCATCATTTTTCAATAATCGGAATAAGGTTTTTCTTTATTAAATTGGTCAGGTCATAATTTTCTTTGACGACCCGGTTCATGGAAATAAGCTTATTGTTTTCAAGAAAATCAACGATCTTTTTGGCGACATCTCCCGGCGGTGTATTCTCATAATCGATATATGAAAAATTTTCCCCTCCTACCTCTCTAAATACCAGTAAGTCGGATAAGAATATCGGTGTTTTTGTTAACGTTGCTTCAAGTAGAGGCAGGCCGAAATTTTCGCTTTTTGAGAAATAGAAAATAATATCGCAAAGCGAATAAAAATCGTGGATCTCCGATTTATGAAGGCTTCTTTTTATCGATTCATTTAAAAAAATCACATTATTTTTTAGATTATATTGGTCGATTTTTTTATTGAGCATTTGTAAATATTTTTCTCCCTCTTTATGGTGGGAAATCTTTCCGGTTATGATGTAGGCAAAATTGGGGTAAACTTTTTTCAAATGAAAAAGGATATCCAGAGAAAATTCTATATTTTTTCTTTCAATAATGTTGACCGGCGACAAAATGACGGGAAAACGCTCCATCAGATTATTTTTTTCGAATATTTCAAAAACAGAATCGTCAATTTCCAAGAATTCTTTTATGTTTACTCCGTTCGGAATAACGGTTATTTCTTCCGACTTCAAATTGGTTACTTTTGAAACAAGATTTTTTAAGCTGTTTGAGATTGCAATATATTTGACGTCATCGATCTTTTCAGTAAGCAGATTGTTGACGTCCGGAGGCAGAGAAAAATCCTTGATCCTAACCTTATCAAAGCCGATATATTTATGATCGTGGATCCATGAGATAACCCTTTTTTCCTCATGATTTAACACGTATTTTTTAAATGCATATATGAAAGGGATATTGTGAGTAAGACTAAGCATATTATGGACGATAATTACATCTTGAGACTCGAATTCTTTTGTAATTTTATCTTCGATTATTTTTGCCAATTTCAAAAATCCGTTACTGGTAGTCCCTTTCGTCATGATTTCTTCGTAAAGTGCCTTATTAGTATTATAAATTGATTGAAGCTCCGGAATTTGAATTAATCTTATGCCCGGATCAACTTCTTTACCGGAACCGGTGAGAATCGTAATTTCATACCCTAGCTTAGCAAGGATTTTTGCTTGTTCTTTAATAAACACTTCAACGCCGCCAATATTCGGCGGGTAGGAAAAATGTAGTAGTGTAATTTTTTTCATGATTTTAGATCGATAATTTCCTGATAGGTTTTTTCATAATTATCGACCATCGTTTGGGTGCTAAAATTCTTGACAACGTGGTCTCGGCAATCCAGGGGCTTTATTTGATCTATTTTATTTAAAGCATCTTTTAACCCGTTTACTCCGCTTTCTGATGGAACAACAAAACCGGTTTTTCCGTCAACGATCAATTCCGAAACAGCACCGCGGTCAAATCCGATCACCGGAGTACCACAGCTCATCGCTTCGGCAATCACCAACCCGAAAGGTTCGTACCAATTAATCGGCATTAAATAGGCTTTAGCATTTTGCATAAGTTTAGCTACTTCAGGTTTTGTCAAAACTAGTTCGGAAGATAGTGACCCAACCCATTGAATTTTATCCGATAAATGCGGCTTAACATCGGTCTCATAAAATTTCATATCCTCGATATTTCCGGACATCAAAAGACGGGAGTTCGTGTCTTCAGCCAACTTTATTGCCCAACGGATTCCTTTTGGATCCATAAATGTCCCATCAGCATTTTTTGCTTTAGCCATTCGACCCAGCCAAAGTAAATAGTTATCTTTTTTCTCCTGAAATGAATAGATGTTTGTGTCAATGCCGTTGTATACAACTTTAAAGATTTTGGTTTTTTTAAATTGATTTTTGTGAGCTTGGGAAATAGAAACGAAATAAGTATCATTAAATAAACTTAAGACTTCATCAAGCTCCGGTGTCACCTGGGCGTGAATCGTCGTCATAAATGGCCTTTTTAAATTCTGGGCAATCAGCGGATTAAAAAATTCCGGATAGGTATGGTTGTGAATAATGTCAAATTGATCGCCGATCTCTTGAACTTTTTTTGCCAGCCGGATCAAAAAGGAAGTTTCTGCATAAAACGGATTTTCAAAGGCAGGTAGTTCGACAAAAGATTTATCAATAATCGGAATAGTTGTTACTCCAGGTATTTGGCTATCGGCGGTTCCAATCATGGTTACTTGGTGGCCTTTTTTAACCAAACCGGTCACAAGTTCAAAAATAATTCTTGGCCGGGAAGAAAGAGTTTTTTCATTAACAGCTCTTTTTAAAAGGGAAGCGATCAAAATCTTCATAAGAATAATATTAGCAGATTTAAGAATTACTTTGTGTGATTGAAGTAAGCAAATTTATCGTAAATATTTTCGAAACGGTGGGCAATTACCTCCCAGGAAAACCTTTTTACCGCAATTTCGCGGGCCCGTTTGGCCATTTTTAATCGTAAGGGTTCGTTGTCAAAAAGCCTGTTAATTTTTTCAGCCATGTCTTGAGAATTTCGCGGTCTGATAAAAAAACCATTTTGTCCGTCTTTGACCGCCAAAGGAATCCCTCCCTTTCTGGTGACGACAACTGGAGTTTCGCAGGCCATTGATTCAAGTATTACCAATCCCAAGGGCTCATCCCAAACTGATGGTGCTACAAAAACGTTTGCTCGGCTGTAAAATTTAATTAAAAAGTCGGTGTCGGCTCCAAGATGTCCGATAAATCTTACATTGGATATTTTTTCATCTTTAACAATTTTTTCCAAATTTTTCCGCTCCGGTCCATCACCCAGAATAAGTACTTTACCGCGGATCTTTTTGGCGGCTCTAACCAAGTATTTAACGCCTTTGTAGGCAGTTAATTTTCCGGCAAAAACAACGACTTTTTCACCTTTAATACCAAACTGTTGATCGATATCGTCGGTTTGAACCTTTTTAAATTTATTTATATCAACTCCACCGGGAATAACTCTAACACGTCTGCGGTAAGCATCACCAAAAACTTTAAAAGTCCACTCCTTAGTGTAAAATGAGTTCGGGATAATGCGGCGGGCCCGGTTAAGGGCATCCATTGTCAGGGCGAGATATCTTTTATCTTTTTGAGCGGTAGGTAGTTCTGATCCATGAATTGTAATGATATAAGGAATTTGATAGGTTGACTTTATAAAACGGGCAGCCCAGGAGAAAGGAAAAGCGTGATGAACATGAATAATATTGGGACGAAAATCTTCAACCGCATCGACCGTATGATTAAGAAAGCTTTTATAGATTGTCAAAATTTCACGGTGTGATATATCTTTATAAAGCCGGCCGTTTTTCCATTCAGGATGACCGGTAAAAGAAACATTAAAGGGCATTTTAATCGGATACATTTTTACGGAACTATTAGGAATTTGACGATGATCCGGCACAACCATGGCAACTTCATGATGTTTTGAAACTTCGCGGGCAAGATAACGGGCGTAGGTACCCGACCCAGAGCCATAAAGAGGAAATGTTTGCAAATATAAGATTCTTAGTTTGCGATCCATATTTGTCGATTATTATAACATTTTTTTCTTTAAAACAGGAATTTTAAACTGGTTTTTGAGAAGGAGTTTGAATTGGGTAAAAATCTTGGGAAAAATTTCGTTTTCCAAAAGCTTTTTTTCTTCCGGCAAAAAGTTTTGAAGAGAATAAGCTTCGCCTGGCATTCGTTTATCGACAGGTCTATTATCAACTCCAATCCTTACCCGCCAAAAATCCTTGGTTTTTAAATGTTGCTCTACGGACTCGAGTCCGTTATGGAGTTGGGGGCCGGAGGCAAATTGGATATGAAATTTTCCGAATGGAATGTCCAAATCGTCGTGAACGACGATTAAATTTTCAATTTTCAATTTACGATTTTCAATTATTTTCTTCACAAAAATTCCCGAGGTATTCATAAAACAATCGGTTTTCATTATCCTTAACCCGTTAACCAGCGAACCTGTTAACCCGCTAACTAGATAGTCAATAAACAAATATCCGACGTTATGGCGGTTGTTTTGATATTTTGCTCCCGGGTTCCCAAGGCCGACGATTAGGATCATGTAGATATTATAGTTAATTTTTTGTTATAGTTTAGGGAGATATTAAAGATTTTAATTTTCAATTACCAATTTACAATTTTCAATAAATTTACAATGTTACAATTATCAATGTTTGAAAATTGATTAATTGAAAATTCAATGTAAATTGAAAACTGTAAATTGAAAATTTTAAACTATGCCAAACTACATTTCCGATTTTACAAAAACCCACTGGATGGTTTCAAATCCCGCCAGAACTACTCGTACAGGGATGGATGGGAAACCTTTCCGGTGTCCGTTCTGCCCGGGTAATGAGTCAGACACGCCACCAGAATTATATCGTGTGGGCGAACTTTCAGCATGGCAGGTCAGAGTTTTTGCAAATTTATTTCCGATCACCGAAATCCATGAAGTAGTTGTTCATTCTCCCGATCATGAAAAAAACATTGAAGATTTTTCACCGGAACATGTTAAAAATATTATTAAAACTTATATCAACCGTTTTAACTTTTTGAAGAATAAAGGAAAGGTTTTTATTTTTCATAACTATGCGTTGATCAGCGGTGCTTCATTAGTACACCCGCATTCGCAAATTTCAGTTGTTCCAAATGATATTTCTACCAATACTATAACAGCTCAACCGATCGTCAATGTAATTGAACAAAATAAAGACTTTGTCTCTTACTGTCCTGAATATTCCGAATGGTGTTATGAAGTTTGGATTAAGGCTCTAGGTCAAAATAAATTTGAAACTCTAAATGACGCGGAAATTAATAATTTGGCTGGTATTTTACAATCGATGATTAAAAAATTGAAAAAAATTCATGCAAATAATCCTCATTATTCAAAAAAACCCTTCGGATATAATTTTTACATCCAACCGTACGAAGATTGGTTTTTAAGAATCATTCCAAGATTTATGGAACGGGCGGGGTTCGAGCTGTCAACGGGAATTATGGTTAATTCAGTCGAGGCAAAAAAGGCGAGCGAAGAGTTAGGGAAAATTTAATATATGTAGTATATTAATAGTATGGATGATGGTAAAAAAAAGATTGTTGGCGACGATTACCAAAAAAAAGCTTTTCAGGACGAAATTGCCATAGAAAAGTTTGTCGATGATCTTGTGGCTGCCCGGCAAGATCTCTGGATAAAACCGGAAAATCGCGACCGTTTTAAAAAAGCCCTCATGGATCAATTAACCGATGAAATCAATAATCGTTTTATTAATCTTTTAACCAAAAGTGACCAGCAATTATTAAGCCGTCTTTTAGATAAAGGAATCAGCAATAGTGAATTAAATATATTTTTTCAAGATCGGGTCGATGACCATATCGCCCATTTAACCATGATCTTCCAGAGATTTAAAGAGATGGTGATGGTGGGGAAAAAGGTGAATAATGAAAAGTGAAAAATTAAGATTTTTTTAATCTTCTTAAAACTTCATCCCTATCCAAGATGTTAAGTTGATAATCTTTAAAAAATTGGGGAATTCCTTGGGTTTTAAATTCGGTTTTACCAGGTTTTAAGGCATTAAGCATTGTTGCCACAAAAAAACAATAAGGATAGCAGTTGATCATATCTTGTTGGAATGGAGGGAGTTTAGCGCTAACTAGTGCGTCCAGATATGGCCTTAATTCCAAATCATCAAAATATATATCATCGTTACCTTCAAAATAGTCTTTTTCCCAAATTTTATTTCCATGGATTTGTTTTAGTGCCCCTTCCTGATTATGAACGTCTTTTAATGTTTCTTCTCGAATATTGAATTGATAGGGATCATAGATAATTATTTTCCATAAATTATCCAGCGGGTCAAGGCGTGGTCCACGAATTACCAAATTTGCATGGCTCACTGACGGAATTAAATGGTTAGAATAAGTGGCAAAGGGAAGATGATATCTTGACTCGATTAATTCTGGATTAGAAACAGTACCACCATTATTACGGTCAAAAACAAAACCATAATCATGAACTAAATAATTTTCTGGCCATGATGGAGAAGTTTTTAAACGTTTGGGGTCGCGTAAAATAGCTATGAACTGATCGGCCGCCTTGCGATTTTGGTCATAACCAATTGTCGAATCTACGTCCATAGTTTCTATTTCTATTTGATTCCAATTTTCTCTCTTTTCCGCCTCTTTATTCAAAATAACAGTTGTATTATTGGTAGCAACAAAATAATCAAATATTGCGATTTTTTGGTTATAGCTCGGACCATTGTCTATTTTTATAATTACTTGTTTTAGTTCTTCTTTATCTTCTGTGGTTAACGGTTTAACACTATAGATTTTTTTCATTAGTTCTTGGTGATCCTGCAGTAAAGTTTGATGATAGTTTATAAAATTATTTATGAAAACTTCATCTTCAAAGAATTCTTGCTCTTTTGGAATCAATTTGCTAATGACAAATCGATTAAATAAAGAACTGATCTCTTTTTCTCCGTCTTCCGTTGAATCTTTAACTTCGGCTTCCTGTTTATTGAAAAACTCAACAATAAATTCTTCATCCGTCATTTTATGTCTGATTGGCGGCTCCGTATCGACTTGAGGTCGCAGTGGCCGGGCATCTGATCGAGGGAGACTGCTTAATTGTGCGGTTGCTTCTTCCAACTTCGCATTAATATCCTTAAGTTCGGTGACGGCCCAGAAGAGGTTGTCGTAGAACGACTGTTGAATCATAAATTCTGACATTATTAAAGCATCTTTTTCCGTATAATTATTATCTTTTGCAACTTGTGAAACGATTTGTTTAAGATCCTGTTTGTCTGCTGGAGTTAATTTCTGAGGATTATTTCTTAACATCTTTTTTAACAGTTCAGGTTTTTGAACCCCCACAACACTACATATATCACCACCTATAAAATCAAGATGACGTTTGTCTCTCAAAAATTTCTGTTGAGACGCGGTAAAGTATCGAGAGATGATAAAGTCATCAATTTTGGGAACTTTTTGGTCAACCGGTAAATTTTGCGCAACGAGTCGATCAATGAATTCTTTTGCTTCCAGATTATCAACTCGTGCTTGTCTTTCTTCTTTTTTGAATTCAATTTGATTAATTATTGAATTAGGCAGAGGGGTAGATGAAGGCGTAGCAGGAGACGGAGGTTCGGTTGGGGATAGTTGAGGAGAATTATAAACGCCAGGAAGCGGAGTATATTTTATCGGCTCGTGTTCAATAATAGAGGTGGGTGCTTCTTTTGGAAGAGGAGGAACACCGGGGATCAAGATGTCTTTTTGATTTATTATTCCATTAATTATATCCACTTCAGCTGTCGGATTAGCTATTTGAACATCGTTATTTAGATCACCGGTGCCGCTGGCCATATGGACTGGTATAAAAATTTGTTTATCGCCTCCGGGAATAGCCGAATGACCAAAAAGTTGACCGCCGTGGGGACCTGTTGCCTCAGTAATGAAGCCCATATAGATGTACCCGGTCCGGCCGTTATTGGCAAGATTAAATACATCCATCGTCTTGATGCTCATTTCCGAACTGTCCGGGTAGCCCAAATTTTGGTGATTCACTAAATCTTTCTCATTTAAAATTGCTTGAGCAATTTGCCCCATCGTTGTAGTTGTTCCATCGGCCAGAGTCACGATTTTATCGCTGGTTGGATCAAGTTTTAAGCTAAAATAATACCCGCCTTTTCCATCATCGATTTTTTCGATACAATCCTTAACTAATATATGTCCGTCTTTTCCTCCAAGCAGTCCCTTAATTTCAAAGACGGCGGCCATAGACTTGTTATTAAAATGGTCAAGTAGGGTGGTGATCACATTGTCGTTGGGATTACGTATCGTATCATCAACAAAACGAATCTCAACCCCGTATGGGTGTTCAATATCTTTGGTTTCAAAAATATAATCATGATCGGGACGGATATGGCCGGAGTGGCCCCAGACCATCCGGAAATCCTCGGCTTTTTGCCAAAGATTAAAAGAACCGTTATCAACTTGGTCTGTCTTATGTTCAATCGTTGTTGTCATTATTTTTGTCAGATCAATTTCGGCAGATTGGTCATTTAGGCGGAAATGAGAATTAAAAACGTATCCGCCTTGATGAGATTGATCTCTAACTAAAAAATTATCAAGGACGTCTCCATTGGAATCTTTCAAATCTATATTTCCATCTTTATCAAAAACGACTTGGACGTCGTGGGCAAATTTAATCGGTACTGATTGAAGCTTTCCCTCAATCCACATAGAAATATTTTGTTGGTTACCCGGGCCGTCTTTAGCAAAAATATGATCCCAAGGAATAATCGTATTTACTGTTTCGACACTGATCGAGCTTGGGACTTCATGAGAGCCGGTATCAATTGGGGTAAAATGCTGTTGCAAAGCTTGCACGCTGGTATCGGCCGCGTGCTTAATACCGGTAAAAGCCAGACTGGTTAAAGCGGCCGTTGACCCTGTAAGGAAAAATCTCCGGACCTTTAGTTCTTTGAGTTCTTTTGCTCGGGATTTAAGCGATTCTGATTCTTTTAACCACTCGGCGATAGTTTTATTTTGAATTTTGGTCGACGTTTTTATCGAATTTAAAAATGAAATTACCTGGTCGGTTTGATCTTCAGGTATCCCTGACGCTTTAAAAATTTGTTTATAAAATTTCTGCGATTTAACATTAGAAAGTTGGACTGTTCCGTCGAATAGGGAGCTGGGGATGCCTTCCATAAGCCCTGCTCTAATGATGGTTGAGCTGCTATTAATAATATCTTCGAGAACACCATGGTTAACTGCTCCAAATGGAACATTATTAAACAGGTTTGGATTTTCTGAATGTAATACCATTAATCTGGCAAAAGCCTGGACCGTTGCCGCTTTAAGTTTTGTCAACTCTTCTTGATCATGACCTTCATGATAACTTATCCAGTTTTGGGTTTTGAAATTTAATTCTTTTGATCCGGACCTCATAGTCAGGTCAAGTCTGGCCTTGGCATGAGCGACATGAGCAACCAGCTGTTTAATATGTTCTTCCGATAAATTTTTTTTAGTTTCCGATTTCCAATCATTTGGATTTTCTAAAATTAATTCATTAATTGCCGATGTTAGTTCGGTTGCCGGAATGGCCGTGACAAGACTTTTTTCAAAATCAGCCCTAGTAAAATCAACATCAGCGCTTGGTTTGAGTAGAGCTTTGTCCCGGGAGACTTGGCGTAGCTGTGCGGTTGTCCGGCTTTCACGAATTAAATGTTTTCCAACGGCAATATCAACTGCCTCAATTGTTCCTCCGTAAAGACCCGACCAAATTGGACCAAGAATTGGAAGAGCATGGGTAACTGCCCCGGTTATGGCCCGAGGTATCGATTTTACCGAACTGATCCGAAGGGCCACAAGATATGGAGCCAAATATCCAATTGTGTCAACAGCGGTTATTGCCCCGGCATAAATACCGGCTTGAGCTAAAGTCTTAGCGTCTTTTTTATCTTGGTATTTTAAAGCCACTTCCTGATTTTTAGTAAATTTTTTTGCTCCTCCTAAATTATCTCCATGAGAATCGCCGGTGTAAGCGATAATTTTTAATTTATCCCAATTACGTCGATAAAAATCCCTCCTATGCGGGTCCAGGGTTAACTCATCGAGAGCTGGAAGAATATTATTAGCAATTTCACCTTTTCTAATATCATCTTTCGTAATTAAACCGGCAGTAAGATAAATATCGTTACAACTGTTAATTAAATTAATCATCTCCTCTTCAGTTGGAGGAGCATCGCGAAAGACGAAATCATGAAGTAAGCTCTTGACCTCAGTTTTTACTATATCGTTATCAACTTGAGTACGATGTTCGTCCTCGAGAAGAATCTGAGAATTAAAACGATTTTGATTGGCGGCCGGTTCATCACCGTTATTAACGGTAATTGAAAATCTCTGGGCAAGGTCAGATAAATATTTTATACTTTCTTTTTTAATTCTTTTAATCTCGGGAGGCCAGTCTTCGGGACGTTTAGCCAGTTGTTCAGCTACCCAATCGAGAGCCCGTCTTTGCTGGGAGTCATAGGTCATTCCAACAGTTGTTAAGGGATTAGAATCTGCAAGGGCATGAATAAGCTGTTTACCCTTGGTAGCATTTCTTTTAGCCCGGCCTTCCTGAAGGGCTTTTTTAATAAATTCTTCAGGAATTGTCAGCGGAATTTCTGGAGAATTTGGAAAAAGATAAGCTTTGATCCTCCTGTTGATTTCGGATGCAAAAGCGATTTCGCGTTGTTCAATCGGTTCTCTAAAAAACATATTTTGGACAGTTGAGACGGGATGGCGGATCATACTGGCTAAATTAGCCGCTCCTTGTTTGATTACTTTTCCACCGAAAGTCCTGGTTTTAGCGGCACTTTTGGCAAATGGTTCTACCATTTTTGAAGATAAGTTTTGTTCACTTATCGTCTGCTGCACTTGTTCCGCCCCCTCAATTTGTTGTCTGTGTTTACGGGAAGTGTCGATTTTTACTATCGCCGCTCCAATCACAAGAGAAGGAGGATCCTCAAAAAGTTCATCATCTGGTTGAGGAGCGTTTTTATCAATTGGAACCGTATCTCGTTGGTCGTGTAAATCTCTGATCAATTGCTCTAAATCATCCCGGGGATCGGGTTCAGGTTCAGGAACGGGATCAGGCGGGGGATTTTCAGTAAGATCGGGCTTAATCGGGTCTTCTTGTTCAACGACCGCCGTTGTATCTTTGACGACGGGTTTAAACTCCGAATCTTTTTTTTGCACAAACTTAGCTTCAATTTTGGTTCTATCAGAAACATTTGCCTTATAATCACGGGTTGCAAGCTGTCCTGCTAAAAGCGCTTCCTGTAATGTGGAATATATGGGCATATAAAAATACAAGCTAAAAAATTAGCGTCTATTAATAATATACATATAATCTAAATAAAAAAGTATACAAACTTTAATATACCCATTGAAAATAAAACCAATATATTATTTAATGAATTATGCCAGAAATTTCTGAAGCACCAAAAGCTCCGCAATCTAGAATTGAAAATGTATTAATGCCTCCAAGATATGCAAAGAAGGTTGGTGAGAACGGTGAGCTGATAGATGACATAAACAAACCTACTCACGGTAAGTTTAGAGTTGATGGGAAGGTGGCGGGAAAACATTATGAAATAGCTCCATCTCGAGATTGGAACAAAATGAGGATTTTTGATGATGCTCATTCGATCGAAACTTCTAAAGGAAAAATGCCCTTATCGGATTTTCTTCTAAAAAATGTCAGGGGATTAACGCAGCTGGCTATAGCTGAAGGTTTTGTTACTGATAAAGATGCTGACGTTAAAGTTCAAGAAGAGCATCCGTTAGCTTTTTTGAAAAACAAAAATGGAGAATTAGCAATACCAAAACGTTTGTCAACGGAACAGACTCAGAATTTAATGCTCCTTATTTTTGAAAAAACAAAAAACACCACTGATTTTGCCGAAAGAGATAATAAAAAAGGTTTAACAAAAATTTTACTGGAAGAAATAAGAAATAATTATATCAAACTATCAGAGGCGGGAAAGGTTTCCGATGATCCCAAGAACCCGTCAGGGATTTTTACTGAAGAACCGGTATTTGAAGCTTTGAATATTGCCTGCCGAAAAGCCGTTGAGGCGCGATTGGAAGAATTAGCTTATCGTAAAACAAGAGTTTTTGAGCGAAAAGGTGAAAGTAAAGGCCAACGTTTATTAAATAGATTGTCAATAGCTGCCGGTATAAACGATGAATCTGCCGGTGGAACCGCCAGAAAACAAATTGAGTCGCTAATGGATGTTTTTAAAGAGAATGGCAGCGGATTAGAATTTTCTGTTCAAATAGATCTTTTCATGGCTCAAGCTTTTGATGTTTTGGTTCCTGCTGAAAATAGGCTGGAAATGAAAAAATTGCAAATGAAAATTGAAGACACTTCTGACTATCGTGAAAAAGCTGATTTAATGGAAAAGTTAAACCGGGAAAGACAGATGTGGAGGATGGCAATACTGAATCATTTTCAAATTGAGAGAACTCTTCCGGGAAAAACAAAAATACCTACCATTGCCAATGAAATACATAATCCGAAGATTTTTACTTCGGATGAACGAATGAAAATTGAAAATGATTATACAAATGCAATCTCAAATGGAATATCGTCTATTGAAAAATCAAGAAAAGATTTGGGTGGATTTGGGGAATTAGATCTGTCAACCGCTAATTTAATTAATACGAAACAACTTTTGGAAGAAGTTCTGCCAAAAAATTCCGGCAAGCCGGATGTAAGAGCTAAAAGAGTTGAGAAAGCACTCAAAGAACTATTCGCAAATTGTAGTCAAATGATCATTGAGGGCGGCGATGAGATTCTAAAAAAAGATACTGAAAAACGGGATAAATATATCAAGGATACAAAATTATTAGAAGGTCTACAGGGTGAGCAAAGGGAATTGGCAAAAAGGGTGATTGAAGACGCCTTCGCAACCCAGCTATCTTTAGAATTTAAATTAAAAAAAGAGTCTGAGAGGATCGGCGCTCCAACAAAACCGACCGACATAAAATTCGGTTCAGAAATTAACCGGGCCCTAAAAGGTATAGAGTTGCTTTATAGGAGAGGGGTCAGCGAAGAAATCCCTGAAGGTAAAAGATTTGACTCACCCGACAGCAAAGGAAAACCAAATTACAAAATGATTAAAGATGATTATGATGTAAAACATATTCGGTCAACTAAAGAGTCAATCCCTGATGAAGTTTACGAAGAAATTGCAGCGGCCATGAGCCAAACACCTGTTGCGAAAAAAGAATCTAATCCGGTTTCCACAGCACTGATTTCTGAGGATACTAGAGGCGTCGATAGTACTACCTCGGAAAGTAAACCCGGGCAAGAATTTGAATTTTTTAACGGGCTTTCAATACAAGAACAAATAGTGGTCACTTACATGCAAACGGCCGGGGGAATTATAAACAAAGTAAGAGGATTAGGGATTAGCAGTAATCTAGATCAAGCGATCGGAAGTGCATTTGTTCAGAAAAAAGATGAATTCATAAGAATGGGTCTGATAGAAGAAGTTGTGGAAAGCAATAAAACAAAAGTAAAGATTAAAGGAAAAGAAATAAAAAATATAGCAGTTCCAACAGAACATAATTTTTCTGAAAGATCAAACCCATCGCAACTTGGAAGCACTAATGCAGAAAAATTATTAATGTTAGATTTAATTACAACTATTAAGATTGGTGAATCGGCAAGTTCAATAAATAATGAGTCAGAAGCTTCTGAGAAAAATGAATTTAAAAATGAAGTAACTGATAATTTACAACTGACAAGATTTTCAGAAACATCTGGTGTTTTAGGGCTTGGTGAAGACGTATGGTCAAGCGCTCAATTATTAGAAGCAATGAAAAAAAATGAAAATATTAGAGTTGAAAGCAATGAAAAAATAATAGTAGAAGAACTTTCTATAACAGGTATAGATGATTTAGATATTTTAAGTTCTTTGTCAGAATTACTTCCTAAAAATAATATTTTTATCGAATCTCTTAATCTAACAGTTGATAGGCCCGGAGAACTTGAAGCTAAACCGATTAAAAACTTTAATATCGACACTCTGATTTTAACCACAACAGAAAAAGGAAGTGAAGTTAATTTATCTTTAATCGACGGTTCTTGCGGGGTTATAGAAATCAAGCAAGGCCAGTTCAATATCTCAACAAACACAGTTCCGGAAATGATATCGATGGCTGACGGAGACTCTGCAAAAGCCAGCAGATTGATCTTAACAGAAAACAGTTTGGCTGAAATATTAAGCAAAGAGGGAGACAATAGGACGGATTTTTTAATGGGAGAGAATTCAACAATTCAAGTCGAATTACAAGGAAAAGAAAATAACATCGTTATATATAAAGAAGAAAATTTGCATAAAAAGACTGATGGAACCTTAGGATCTTTTATCTTAGTTAAGGAAGGGGACGAATATAAATTAGTATTAAAACCGGAAGAAGGTGGAGAAGAAGTAAAAAAAAAAGTAGCGGTAATTAGTCCCGCTTCATCAACGCCACCCATAACTAGTGGATCGGTCACTCAGGTGGATGACAAACCTTCCGGCGACGATTCAGATTTGCCAGCTTCGGCAAAAGTATCAGAAGTAAGCAGCAGTGGAGGAGGTAAAGCTATTCCTCTTCCTGAACTAGATGAGGCACAAACAGATAGGTTAAGAGATGAATTAGGCAAGGCAGAAGATGAATCTTTAAATGAGGCCTTAAGAGCATTCAATCCGGGAGAAAAAATTGATGAAGACGGTTTAAGAAAAGGAAGAGAAGTAATACGAAGCGAAATGGAAGAAAATAGTCGTGTGGCTGCGAAAGAATCCGCTGAATCAGCCGCTTCTAGAGCTCAGGGACTGGAAGAAGTTTTAAAAAAGGCAAGAAAAGAAGCTTCTGAAAATCCGCGAGATCCTAAAACTGCCGGAGACACATTGGAGCAAACAATAACTAGAGCAGAGGCGGCTATGCCAATATCTGGAAAAGAAAGCAAAAATGTTCCTGAAGCAAGAAGATCTTTTGTTGATCAGTTAGCGATGGAGATAGACAAACAGGGAGAGCATGGTAGAAAAATAGCTAATGAACTAGTAAATCAGATAGGAGTATTGTTTGGTACCCATAAGGACAAAGGAATAAATGAAAAAGATTTTATTGACTTTTTAGATCAAAAAATTAATGTTGGTGGGGGCGAAAAGATAGATAATCAGGTTGCTGTCAACTATGTATTTGCCGGATTAAGATCAGTTGCTGCGCAAAAAGATTTAGACAGCGCTCCTGGTAAAGCACTTTATCTATTAAAAGAGTATTTATCAATATATGCATCAGCTGAGGGGCAGCCGGATAATAAAGCAGTGAAAGATTTTTCTGCTTTCTTGTTTGATTATGCTCTTAGATTAGCTGATAGGCCTCAAGGAGTAATTCTTGGAGCAAGTGAGAAGTGGGATGATAATAACGAATCTCATACAAGAAGCCGTGTTATGCTTGCCAACTTTGTAGTTAGTATGACAGACATCTATAGAACAAGAGGGGCAGTTAAAAGAACATCGGATGAAGAACCTTTAAATAGTTCTGAGACGTTTAACTCATATAGAAATCCAATAAATTTAAGAAACTTGATTACAGGCCGTACGGATGGACATGTTTTACCTCTTATGCTTAATTTACTTAATAACGATAACAACCAAGCCTTTATGGATAGGTTAGCCGAAACAGATAATCCAAGTGAATTTTATCATACGTTAAGGGTTGACCTGACCAAGTTGGGATATGAAATAAAACCTAATGAAAAAGGAAAAAATAAAATTGCTTTAAAGGTTGAAAATAATAAAACGCCATATATTGATCATGGTTTGCGTACGGCTGAACTACAATCTGAATCGGCAAGAGCACCATCGTCGGTAGATACACAGCCAGTTGAAGAAAAAGTTGTTGTGGAAAAGCAAAAAGCAAGAGAACGGCTTTTAGCAGAAAGATTTCCGGCCGATCTTATTGAATTTGCATTAAGTCAAGAGGATTATCAGAAATTTGTTACCGGATTAAGAGAGTTTGATTTTTTTTCTGAAGAAGGCAGAGAATTAACAAAAAAGATAAAGAAAAAAGACATTCCAAATAGGGAAAATTATTTGTTTTCCGGTGAAATTGAGTCTAACCCATTTTCATCAGCGGCCCCTCCTGAAGTTTTTGTCTCATTGGCAAAATATGTTTTAAAACAGGCCGGTGAAAACCCAAAAAATCAACTGGCTCAAGAAATAGGCTTTCATTTTTTCGATCATTCATCGGTAATGGTAAATTCAGGAAGATTAAGTCCGGACACAAAAAAAGAAATTATCGGGACATCAATAGACCTTTTAACAACCTTTTTGAAAAACCATAAAGCACCTATGCTAAGAAGTGATCCGTATTTGAGTGAGTTAAATAACGGTATTTATATAGACAAACTCCTTTCTGCAACAAGATTTTCCGGACTGTTGATTGACAGGTCCGGAAAGTTCAGACAGGAGGCGGTTGAAACATTAAACAGTCGTCCGGAGTTTTTGAGAATGATAGCAGAAGCTGATCCTAAAAAACAACAATTTTTTGCCGGGGTAAAAGAAGTGATAGACGGAAAATCTACCGGTGTTGAGATCGTTAGTAAATCAGGAGGCGGTTATGAGCTCAAATTAACTGAAGCAGCTCAGATGGGCGATATTTTAAATAGATTGCAAACTTCAGATCCGGACCATTAAAGAATATTTCTTCTTGACATTCTTTCCCAAAAACCTTTAAACTGAACTGTAGGTTACAAAAATTGTAACTTACAGTAATAAAATGAGCAAAGATTTGATTCTTCCTATATATTTAAATCAACAAACGGTATTTTCCCTGCAGGAGATCGTCAGACTTTTTCCAAATATACCATACAATAATTTAAAGAGAAGGTTAAGTTATTACGTAAAAACGGAAAGGCTCAAAAAACTCCGAAAAAATGTTTATGCAAAAATGAACTATAACCCTCTTGAGGTGCCTCAAAAACCATACCTTCCCTCATATATCAGCCTGGATACGGTTCTTGAAAAAGTGAAAAAAAATAACAGTATTTTTTCAGTTTCATATATCAGCAGGACGATAAATATTGACGGCAATAAAATAGTTTACAGAAAACTTCCAAAGCGGGTCCTAATTAATAAAAAAGATATAAAAGAAACGGACGGATATTATATTGCATCACGTGAAAGAGCTTTTACCGACGCCGTATATATTTATAAGGATAATTATTTTAACAAACTTGAAAATCTCGATTGGAATAAAATAATGATTTTAAAAAATATTTATAAAAATAAAATTTTTGAAAGAAGAATAGATAGATATTTTAAATTAAGCAAAAAAATATGATAGATAATATTTCACAAATTGAGGGGGCAAGTAGAATCCCTGTTGTTGAACCCGCAAAAAAGGGAGCTCATTACGATCAAAAAAACATTAGAAAAAAGTTGGGTGAATATCTAATCGATAATTCATTAGGCGGACGGATTGTAGGTAGAAAAATCATCGACAACTACCTTGATAATGTAAATTTAGATCAGGAATATGGAGAAAAGAAAGATAACGACCAAGGCAAAAAAAAGAAAAAAAAGTTAAAAATGCCTTGGCAAAAAAAAGAAAAAATCATAAAAGTTGTCGATCCGGAAGAACTAAAAAAAAGCCGCTTTTTTAATATTACCAAAGCTCACAACGAAAGAATAATAACCATTGTTAGAGATGCCAGACGACATTTTGAAACAACCAATGATTTACTCCTTGATAATCCTCTAAAAATGGGGATAGTTTACCAGATATTAGACGAAGATAAACCCGGAATTATTGATTCAGACCGTGCTATAAATGTAATCCAAGGCGTCTTACAATCTGAAAAATTTAAATCAATTTATAAAACCACACTTGAAGCTTTAGGAGAAGTGGTGCTGGCAAAATTTTCTCAGGCTGGTTTTGGAGAAAGAGAAGCAAACCCCTTGAGAGAATTATTAATGGATAATCCGGATTTTGCCGAAAGAGCAATACGAATGGGAGTTGCCCCGACAGGAGATACAACTGTAGAGGATTGGAAAAATGTTTTTATTGATCTTTTCAACTACAATCCGGCTAAATTATTAGAACAATATTTCGGTCATTACCGTTTAGAAGAAGGTGATTATAATGCAAATTTAAAAAACACTTTCAAATTAGGCCAGATGGCGGTTGAAACAAGTGAGGTTGGCAAAAAACAATCACTGATAAAATATCGGGAAGCATCATATTTTTTAGACTATCATGATCGAGAAAGGAATTTTGAGGGAGAGCATTATTGGGAAGACCAAATATTTCCTGATAAAGAAGATAAAATCACGTCCGCTAAATATGCTGAGACTTTATTACCTACGGCAGTCTCCGAAGGGTTGGATAGAACGACTCAATCTTTGGTGGAAACAGGAAACGCAAGGGTAAAAAATAATGTTCTTGAATACGAATCGGAATTTATAAAAATATTTGGGGAGCTAAATGAAAGAAATGACGGAAAAAATGATGGAATGTTGGCTCAAGATCGTTTTGCCCTAGGAGTTCTATATAGTATGAGAGATCAGCTTGGAGTTGGAGCGTTACCTAAAGAGGAGGTGCTGCAAAGAGCAAAAAATCTGATTCCTTCTATTAGACGATTAGGTCGTGATATTGCCCCCGTTTTAATTAAAGACAACTTTGATCAATTTTATCGACCGCTAGCCTATATGGCCTCGATGGGACATTTTGGTGAAGAAATAAAACAGAAATGCTTGAAAATATATGGCAGAGAATCGCTCGAAGAAGCGGATTTTGATTTAAGTTTAGATATAGGAAAAAAAGTAACCTTATTGGGAGCAAAGATAGGAGCCGTAAGAAGATTAAATAAAATTGAATTTCGACTATTGATTGAAGAGATATTAAAACAACGTAAAGGAGAATTTTTAAATTCTACCTTGACTACAAAAGCCGATCAACCTCAAAAAGATATTTTTTTAAGTTTAGTAAATTCTAGTCACGTCAATGGATTCAACTTGGGGTCCGAAATCGGAAAAAAATTAAATGGTGTTGCCGCAGAACAATATAAAGAGGCAGTGGAAGACTTTTTTAATGTCTATAACAAAATTACCGACGAAAATGCCGTGATCGAACTTTTAACAAGGGGTGAATACATAAAAGATCCTCAGGTCCGTTCTCGTGCTGAAAGATCATTTAAAAAAACTTCACGTCTGGGAATGTTTGCTCAACGAATTTCTACAAAAACCAGAGTATTTTTTCAGAGCAAACTCTTTTATAAGGAAGGTGAAAGTCCGTTTATGGCAAAACCTAGTCTAAAAACTGAGGGGGCGGCCGTTGCAAAATCTGCTGCCATAACGATCGCTTTTGGTCAGTTTGTCAACCACTTTCTAGAAGACCCCGTTAATCGGGGACAGGAAGGAATGCTTTTTATGGGAGGATACTTTTTGTTTAAAGAAGGCGGGGCAGTTATCAAAGAAATAAAGGCCCGGCAAAAACATGATGAATATATACCGCAAAAAAGTACTAAACTAAAAGAAAAATTCAGTAAAAATTTTAAACCATGGCTAAAACATAAATTAAAGGAAGACAAGTATTTCAGACAAAGCGCTTGGGAAAATAGAAAAGATATCGGAAGATTATTTTGGCACAACAAAGGGAAATATGCCCTCAGTATGGGTGTCTACATGGGGACAAGTACGGCCATTAATGTAGGTCTGCAACATCTGGGAATAACAGGGCCCGGTGGATTAAGTGATCCGGAAACAGCACCGTTGATCATGATGGCTTTCAATACCGGAGTTTCCGGTCTTTTATCAGGTGTGGGGCTACGAACAGGAGCAGAAAGTATTATCAATATTTTTCATCGGAAAAAAGTCATTGACCAGGGTCTTGAAACTATCATGGGTCAAAAGACTGAAGTTTCTGCACCTGTCCAAGCAGAAGAAAAGCCGGAAATAAGCAATCCGGAGATCGAAAGAAAAAGGTTAAGAAACAAGAACGCACTTGCATCTATTTGGAGGAATACTGTTCATTTAGGAGCGCTTGTCGGACTACATCAGCTTAATATGCAAGGACTTGGTGGGTTAACTAATATTGAGGTTGCCCCGATGGTCCTTATGGCAACCCGGCCGGGGTTGGCCACTTATTTACTGCAACCTTTAAAATCAAAGGCAAAAAACGACCTTAATAAAGTTGCCTCATGGACGCAGCAAAAAATTTTGGATTCAAAAATTGTGCAAAAAGCAATGGGCCGGGAACCTGAACAAATCAAAAAATTACAGCTTCTCCAGGATTTTATAACAAATAAAAATAATCCAAAAAGAAACTTTAAAGCTGGTGAATTAAAAGAAGTGTCTGAGTTTTTAAATTGGATGAAAGAAGAAGAAGCTTTACTTTTGATTCATAACCCCCATTTTTATGGTGAGCGGAAAATTCATCGGCCCGATGGCGGCGAAGGACGTATAGAAAATAAAGAGGCAATGAAAAAAATCGATGAGACAAGGGAAGATATTTTGAGATACGCACAGAAGAGATTACCCTATAAACAGTATAAAAATCTATTGAAAGTTTCACTTTCCTATGATACGGACGTAAAAAATATCCGCAAAAAACTCTGGAAAAGAAGGCTGCAATTTACAGCTGCGTCATATGGATATAGAGTTGCCTTCATGGGTTTGACCTATATGTTTGAAAATATTTCCGGAACAAATAATATTATCAGTAAAGTTTTAGGTGATAACACACGTCATCATCAGGCAATAATTGATACTTTGCAGGCGCCGGCGACGGAAGTTTTTCATATTCAAAACGGTAATAATGTTGAGGCCGCAAATGAAGTTGCCGCGAGATATTATGAACTCAACAACTTGATCATCTTAATGAACACCGATAGGCTCAGCTCAACCCAAGCGGTTATAGATAACAATATTGCTTATAACGGACTAAACCAGGTACAGATAGAAGGTTTGATTAATGCTTTAAAAGGACCGGATGGAAAAAGTAATCTCGGCTCTTTTGATTTGATGAGAGTAATTTATAGTCTGTCAACTTATAAAGAAGGACAAGATTATTTAGCCGAAGTGGCAAAAGTTTTAGATGGTACCGATCATAAATCATTAGCTCCACTGGTTGAATATTTTGCTAAAAATAATCCTGTTTCTTTCATGGAAAAAGCTGCCACCGACAAACATTTAGGATCAATTATCGCTTTAAAATATCCTGATTTGGCGGCAAAGTTACATGTTGCTGAAATTGCCTCACTTGACCAACTTGATTTAATGGGAGCGCCTGAATCAGTCAAGCAACAGGTGGCTACTTCCCCGATTTCTTTTTTTGACTTGAAACAGGATGGTCAAACTAAGACATTTGCGTCAGTTGATAATTTTTTAACCACATTTGTCGATGGGCTTCCAACGGATTACAAACATCAAAGTATAGATTTTCTAATTCAGTGTCAAGGAATAATCTCTTCAGATGTTGAGCCTCTACATCAGGCGGTAGGCAATCATTTCAGCGAATTTTTAGCGGACTCAAGAGGTGTAGCTGATAAAAATTTAACGATGGACTTAATTAATAAACAGGCATCAGACTCAATAATCTATAAAATCTTTCACAGTATTCCTGAAAATATGAGGACAACTCAACTGATTGATCTAATTGATAAAGCAAAAAAGGGCGACGCCGCCTCTTATAACGAGGTTTATAAAATAATCCAGGAAAATCATTCAAATAATGTTAAAGTTGAACAGGTTTTTTCTGTAAGGCAGAATGTCGATGTAGGCCTTTATCGATCACTGCTTTCAGAATTACCTAATAATACAGAAACTACTAAATCGGAAATATTATTAAGAATTAAGTCGAGCATGATCAATGAGTTAGGATTAAGGCCGATCGATTCTCCTGATATCGATGTTGAATCGATGGTAAAACTTAATTTAGATCCGGAGCTTTTTATCAGTCCGGATAAGGCTTTATCATATGCGCTTTCTCATCAAGTTTCCGACCTAGATTTATTATTAAGTCTTCAAGGCGACATGCCGACAATCTTTATTGAAAACGGCGATGTCGTTGGAGTATATCACTCAACCTTTCGTGCATCCGGCAATATCGGGGAAGACGCTTTAAGATATTTAAATTTAATTGAAGGGTCGGAGTCAAAAAATTCGGCAGTGGTAATTCCGACATTACTTGTAAGAAATATAAAATATATTTTTGGACTTGGTCCTTCATCCGGCGCTTCAACTCCGGCGGTATCCTTAGTTGAGATGATGACGGGGGGATTTGAACAAAATCCTATTAACCCGAACGAGCCTTCAGCTCTTCACCATTATTCAAAGTATGGGTTAGATTATCTAATGAAGTTGGTGATCGCCCAAGTCCGAGGCCGGGTCCCTGATGATTTAGTCTCTCAGATGAACCCTCAAACCAGCCTTAATGAAAAAATTCCTGAACATCAATCTTATATCAGTCTGCTTTGTTACAAGTTTGAAAGTTTTATCGCCGCTCGGCAACTGGTTGCGAATTATGGAGAAGATGCCGTTCACAAAGCCTATCTTGATAATGTATTTTTAGGGACTGTCAATGGAATTGAAGTTCGAGGAGCCAATTCTGCCTCTCAAATTCTATTTGGCGAATCTTTTGAATCATTGTCCCAAGCAAAACAATTTTTAATTGTCAGTCTTGGTCAAGCGCCAAATCCATATCTTTATGATTATAATATCTTTGGTCAACCTAATTTAGATGCCGACGGAAAAATGATTCCCAGTCCAACCAATGGAATAGACCATGCCTTGAAATTATTGGAGGGAAAGATTGGGTCAGAAATGAATTTGGATGAAAAAAATAGGATTATCCAAGAACTTTTAGTAATGAAAGATCAGTCGGAAAAAGACGGCTGGCAAACTGTGTTTAAAGGAGGCTTAAAATTACCCGAAGGCGTTAATAATTTTGCTGACACTAATCAAGCAGTTGCTTTGCAAGGGTTGAGCCGTGAAGCTCTTCAGGAACATATTAAATCTGGTGAGGTGGTTTCGATGCGGGTAACTTCCGAGGGGTTGGTAGTTGTATTGAACAATACCCCTGTTGAATCGGTTGGCCGAGTTGTTCCTACCCAGGTGATTTTTCCTGATATGCTCTCACCAAAAGATGAAGGTCAGGCGCAGCTGGCAATCACTTACTCAGGAATGTTTTCTGATGATAATCTAAACGGTAATTTTTATGAAGTAAAAACTAATGACGGAAAAATCGATGTTCCGGCATGGTATGTTGGAAAAGATATAGCTGTACCGGGAATGGCTACGATGGAATTCCGAGATGATGGAAGTTTTGCATTTAATGATCCGACTAATACCTTATCAAAAAACCCACAGCTTTTCGGGTCAGGATTTAAACCGCTTGTCGCCCTCTTTGCCCTAAGAGAGCATCCTGAATATATTAATCCGCAACATTTAGATCAATATAAACTGAATTTTTCGCCTGGATATTATGACGGATTATATGTTACAAACTCAACTAATACTACCAATATGGCCGGGCCTCATGATTTAAAATATGTTCTTTCAGCTTCTGGAAATGTGGGTATGGCGGACCTTTGGACCAGAATGGTAAAAGAGGATCCTGGTACTTGGAATAAATTTCAAGAATTTTCCCACCAATTTGGGATTTATTATTATGAATTTAAAAATGGGGAGTTTGTCCCGCTTTCAAAACCGCCGCTTGCCGACGTAGGATATGGAAATATTTATGTGGGAGGGCCAACGGCTGATGATAGCGGCATGAAACAGATGGCGCAATTTTACCACGATTTAGGTGTTATGGCCTTTAAAGGTGAGGGAGATCCGAAACAAGTGGAGGCGGCAAAATATGTTGTGGAGGCGCTACAAAATCCGGAGTATAAAAAAGAAATTCCTATTTGGTCACCTCAAAACATGGAAGATCTAAGTCCCGATTGTGGGTCCGGTTCCTCTTGTTTTTTCAAAACCGGGACTCAGTCTGGAGTTGGCCCTGGAGGAACATGGATAGCTATCCGGATGGGAACTTATGGGGTCAAATATAATCCCGCCGACGGATCGGTGACAAGTGTAGTAGTACTGGCCGCCGGAAAAGATCCACAGGGCAATCCGGTTGAACTAGGGTGGGCAAGCGGTGAGATTGTTCCGGTTGCCAGGCGAATCATTGAGTCAGTTGGAGTTCATTCATCTGCTCAAATGGCCGGAGAATCATTAAATAATGTATTTTTTAATAAAAATGAAAACTATAGCTTAGGAACTATTTCGGTTGAAGAACTTTATAAATTTATTAAAAGTCAGGGCAACCGTGATCTTTATTTAGAAGATTCTATAAGACGCGGTGAAACAAAAAATTTGTTTATAGACTTAATTGGAAAAAGCAATAATGGAGTTCAAACGATAGCAATCCATTTAAATAATAACAACGGCGATAAATTATATGCATTGAATGTTCCGGCTGACTTAATTCATTCAGTTGGAAGCGAAAATATTAATAATTCTTTTGATAAAAGTGCCCAGGAAATTATTTATAGTCTGATGGAGCAAGCAGCCGTAAATCATCCAGAAACTTATGCGTCAATATTACAGGAAATGAAATTAGAGGGAGTCAATATAATCCCTGTTTATGGCTATGAGACTTCGCCTTTACTGTTTTCGATTCATGAGCAAATGATGAAAAATCATTTTTTAACGATGGGGCCGGAAGACGGAGGAGCGATCATGGCGAAATTAGGCCTTGATCCCAGCAAGACAATATTTGTAAATGGTGAATTACTTCGTGGCTCGATAGGTTATCCGGTGGATGATAATTTTGGGAAATTAAACGATATGAGCCAAGTTATTGTAGACCAAATAATTATTGAAAGACATTACCTGCAAATGGAAAATATTTACCAAATGGCGCTTATGTCAATGAACCCTGAAGAGCGATCAGGTTTTGGAGATAATCTTGATCAACTACTTTATGCCAACGGAACATCTAACCAGTCATATCAATTATTAAGGCTTTTTGTCGATATTAACGCAAATAAACAAGCATTGCCAGTAGGGGACGAAAGAATGGTTTTGATAAATAATTTTGAACGTATGATAAATGGCCCAAAAGCAGGTGAAGCCCCTGACGTAGTTCGGGCTTTTAACGCCTTTAAAATTCTATCAGAACAAATGGAACGAGGAGAAAATCCCGATCCTTCCCTTTCCCGTGATCTAGTACAGGGATTAAAAAGATTTCCTGAGACAACTCAATCACAGGTCATGGTTAATTTAGGTTTGCAAACACCAAGCGGGGGAGGAGTGAGATATTCACCTATCAGCTTATCGCCTGAGGCTTTGGTAAACAACGCGACTCCGCTTTCATCGGAACTTGCAGCTAATGAAATTTTAAATGTTTTTATTGCTCATCCGGAAAGATTTTCGATGACGCCGGGTGAAAAAATAAAGGTCGGCGAAATGTTAAAGACCGCCGATGTTATTATTGATGCCGTAAATAATAATCAAGGAGCACAACCGGAGGAATTAAAAAGAATATTGATACTTGAAATAGAAAATAAACTCGGTCTTAAAGTCGATCCGGGGCTTGAGCAGCTTATTTCTCAATATACCTATGGAATGATGGTTAATGGAGAGAGGCAAAAACAATGTGTCCAAGGCTTTATGGTTATCAATAGAATTCTGCATGAAAAAGGATTGGCGGGTTTTCCAGATATGGAAGGATTAGGCGGAGACGGAGCTGGTGATTTTATGGGTCCTCTTCGAGAACATGTGCCTGGAAATGAGGGAGAATATCTTATGCCGTCTTATGAAGTTGAAAGAGCGGCATCCGTACCGGGGGAAAGTTTGTTATATAAGTTTATTCATGAGATCAGTCAGATAAAAGTTGGAGACACGCTTTTAATTAGAACAACGTGGCTTGATAAGCCTAACAAAGATGATCCTGGGCATATTGCCCAAGTTCTTTTTAGCGGGGTTGATAAAAATAACAATCCGTATTTAATAGTTTTTGATACAAACGGCGATTCCAAAGGGACGACCCAGATCAGAATTATCTCCGATCTTGACCAACTTGTTCCTCAGGTAGCCAGAGATGTCCAGCCTCTTTTTCCCGGAGCTGAGCCACTTTTTGCAATAATTCGAGCCGTAGAACCAAATGAATGATTATTTATTTATGTCAATAATATTTTTAACAACTTCTTCTTTTAGAGAAAAACATAAATCCCGATCGATTTGTTCTTTTTGAAGTTCTTTAATCAGCATATCCGCATTTTTGTTAATATTTTCATTTTTAAAATCTTCTTTTAGATCGTTTAGATAATTTATCATGAATTCTTTTTTCACTTCAGAAGAGGTGACCGTGAACTGTAAATCAATATTAATTCCCGGCCATTTTGTTTTTATTTCATTCATCAACGCATCGGTATCATCGCTTGTTAAGTATTTTTCCCGAAGATTTTGAAAATCTTTTTTATTCAATAATTTTGATATTTTTTCAGTAATTAAGCGGAAAAAAATTTCCTGACTTAATCCGTCAAGCAATTGGTCAATCTCACCGGGTGATAAAGATCTGTCAAGATTTAAGATTTTCACTAAATCGATTTCCGACATCGAAACATACATAAATTCATTATGACATTTCCATTATAATTTGTCTATATGCCAGAATCCGTTTTTACCGAAAGAGCCGTTGTCCAACCGGAGAAAAAACAGAATTTTTATATAAGTAGGGAAAAAATATTAGCCCGAAGCACCGATAAAATAGGCCGATTATTTTTGGAAAAAAAATTTTATTCAAATAAATGGAAAGCAGATACGGAGGCGCCTTATTTTAAAAAAGATGGAAAGACTATTTATGAGATAAATATCGAAGAAAGAAATAAAAAAACGCCGCAAAGTCTAACATTGAAATATGAAAAGTCACCCTCGGCTCAACCTGATAAACGAGAGCTAACAACGATTCAATTAAACGTTGATCAGGCAACAAAAATTGGTTTAAGAAAAAATCAATACGGAAAGTGGGAATATTTTAGAGATACGATGGGTCCGCAGGACATTCAGTTATCGTCAGAGGAGATTTTACTATTAAATAGGCATTTGCATGAACTAAAACTTAGTTTGAACTGGGAAAAGATGATAGATATTCTGGATCCGACAAGTACTTTCAAAACAATAGCTCCCGCTTTGATGGCGGTTTCGACAATCGTCGGTGGAGTCTATCTTAATCAAAATATAAGCGCAATTAATGCTCATATAACCGATTATTTACAAAAAGGAAATTTAGTTCAACAAAAAGACCATACGATTACCCAAGCAAAAGAAAAAAAACCGAGTTATATAATAAATAGACTATCTCCTAGTAATGAAAAAATGTTCCAAGATGAAGCTCTTGCAGTAAGAAACAATTTTTATCAACCGGAAAATAATATGTTGGTGATGAGAACATTAGGTTTAGTAGATGATTTAAACATGACGACAAGGTTTTTTTCTCAATCTCAATTAAAAAACGGCCGTGATTTTTCCAATACAGTAGGTAAGTATTTAACTTATAGCCAAGATGGTAATGGTCGTTATCGTTGGCGGACTTATATCGACGGGCAGCCGGAAAAAAAATTGGTTAAACCATTATGGCAGATGTTAAAAACAATCAGGGAAGATAAAAATCCCCAGAGCCAAAAAAATTATTTTAGAATGTTAGACGCTTTTTTACACTTTAAAGGTCAATCGATTACTTCTCCGGAAAAGATTATGATCCAGTTTGGGTTGGAGGGGAATTTAGATTTTGTCAACGGAAAAGATCTTTGGCAGAATTATTGGAACATAGGACCGGATAATTTTAATAAAGGCCCGATTAAAGGATTTTGGGCTTCTTCGAATACGGTTATTCCCGGTGAGGTTTTGGTGACTGATTTTGGACAGGTTGGGATAATCATGAATGTCACCAAAGAAAACAAAGTGACAGTTTTATTTATTGATGCAAAAGGTCAAGCGCGGAGAGTTGTTTATGATGAAAGTAATTTCCCTCAGGCAATTGTATTCGGAAATACAATGAAATAATTATTTCTCTTCTTCCACTCCTAATAAACGCAGAACGACCTCTTTTCTATATCTTCTATCTCCCCGGGAATTAATTCGGATTGCCGGAAGCTTGCCTTTTTTCCCCCAGCGTTTTATCGTCAGAGGAGAAATTCTAAGTAAATCGGCAACTTCACGGATTGTCATTAAATCCGGTAGATCGGAAAGTGATATTTTAACATTGGCTTTGGTAGAGAGTGACATAGAAAGTATTATAAAGCATTAATCGGAAATGTCAAATTTTCAATTTTCAATTTTCATTGAATTTTCAATGTTTAAATTTAAAAAATAAAAATTGTATCATTAGGGTATGCGATTATTAAATAAATACTGGAAAATAATTTTTTCAATGATCTTATCTTTTGTAACGGTATTATTTATCGTTCCATTTTTTACAACCCCGGGAAGATTGACTAGAACTGTTGCTGATATTTACAACTCTATAAATACGCTAAACTTTTCTAAACTTTTTACTCTCCAATTTTCTGAGGATAATAATCTTGCTCAAATTAATAGCGGCTCAACCGGTATGAACGGAATAAATAACGGACCGCCATCTGTCTATGTTCCGCCAACCAATCCAACTAAACCCACAAATATAATTGGGTCGGGAAACCCGACCCCTATGATTATTGACGACGGATTGGTTGATTTTCCGATAGAAAATAATGATATAAATAACATTTCCGCCCCAACAAACCCTCCAAAACCGACTAAGCCGCCCAAGCCGACTAAACCGCCGGATATTTTTCCGATCGATCCCTCATTGGCACGTTATGGAAAAACAACCGATGAGGTTTTTTCTTTCGCGTCTTCAAAAACCTGTGTTCCAAAAGAAGTATTAAAGGGAATCGCTTACATTGAAAGCGGTAGCTTTTTTGATGTCGTTGATCCAAAGTATTTTTTACTTTACAATTCCGAAAATTGGTGGAACAGTGAGTTCTTGACCGAAGAGAGGCGGGCTTGTGGGGGATATGACTATGACAACGGAAGCGGCATAGTTCCGTCGGACAGTAAATATGCCGGACATAACTGCCATTCAGACGGGTCAACCGGATCAACTTCCTACATCATGGGTCCGATGCAGGTCAGCGGGAGTGAACAATCTAAATTCGCTTCTCAAGTTAGATCGACAACCGGAGGCAAACAAATTGATAGACGTATAATTTTAGATGCAATTTTGATCGTTGGATTTATTTCCAAACAAAATGTTTTACCTTCCAGTTGCAGTAATTGGAGTGCTCATGACGTTGCTAAAGCCGCCTGCGGATATTATGGTAGCTGCGGATTTGCCGATGGGACTTATTATTGCAATACTTTTTGCCGGAATTACAAAAGTTTTGGCGGAAAAGCTGATTGCCAGGGAGCGGTTAATCAAATGCAGGATAATTGCTGGAACTAATTAAAGACCCTCCTTTTTATACTGTTTATATAGTTTTAAAATATCGCCACAATAATTAGTTGTGCTGCCGTCGTCATAGACATAAGTGCAGGAACTGCCGAGATGTTTTTCGGCTGCTGTTCGAATTGCGTCATCAGGCCAATCATTACAGGTTGATGGCGGATCGCCAACCCGACTTTTGGAAATAATTGAAAATATCAAGGCGTTATCAAAAAGAACCCGGCGGTCAATATCTCCAGAAACAATCGACGATGAATATTTTTTAGCAGAATCTTCTTCTTGCTGGGATATTTGAGTAATACCCATGATCGCAATATCATTCGGATCACCGGTTGCACTATTGCAGCTGGTACCGGCGCTTACACTGTCTTGGGGGACGATTCCGGTCTGGGTGTGATACCCAAATCCGTAGCATGGATCACCGGTTCCTGTTGTCCACCATCCGTAAGTGTTATAAATTTTGATGGTTGTGGCAGAATCATTTTTAAACCGCTCACCGGTCTCTTCAGTTTTGAAAGCCATTAAAAGAGCGGCCGGAAAACATTCCCGTCTACTTACTTCCTGAAAGATTTCCTTCAAACTGGTTCCCGGACGAAGATCGGTTTTGATCGGCGGGGGAGTCGGGGTCTTTGTAGGCTTTGGGGCTTTAGTTGGTTTTGGTGCATTGGTCGGAACGCCTCCTCCCGGCAGATTATTTGTATCTCCCGGTTCAAACGGAAAATCAACCAATCCGTCATCGGGGGTTGGTCCCGCCTTTGTCAAAACTACGGCGGGCAAGGTCGGTTTAATTGCTTTTGTTGGTGTTGCATAAACAGGTGGCGGCCCGTTATTTATTCCGTTCATACCGGTTGAGCCGCTATTAATTTGAGCAAGATTATTATCGTCAGAAAATTGGAGAGTAAAAAGTTTTGTCAAACTGCCCGGGTTAAATTTCCAATTAGAAAGCAAGCCTTTAATATTTTCGGATTGGATTGAGATGACAGTCGGGTTTTGGGAAAAATAAGTGTAACCTTCGACAAGAATTACCGCAATTAGCATTGAGGCAAGGATTTTTAGGCGATGTTTAAGCATAAGATAATGTCAAAATAATCAAATAAACAAATGAAGAAATAAATAATCAAATGTTTAAATGATCAAATACATTTAATTCATTTTTTCATTTATTTAATTATTTTATTATTTCTTTATTTATTTATTCCTTTTTCCCTCTTGTTTTCCTGCTACTATTAATATACATTATATATAAGATTAAATCTCAAAATATTACATGTTAAAATTTAAATCCA
>Ga0172379_10001130_pt1 | contig 56905 bp, 43 predicted proteins | sample GrowelOW334metaG_FD_119756 | JGI IMG/M metagenome (GOLD analysis project Ga0172379, IMG submission 119756) | Groundwater microbial communities from an aquifer near a municipal landfill in Southern Ontario, Canada - Groundwater well OW334 metaG | ecosystem: Environmental > Aquatic > Deep... | reverse complement strand
TTGCTTTCGTTAAATTCCTTGATCCAGCATTCCGTATAGACGGAATGATTACTCATGTTTTGTACTATGTTCGCGTGTCGGAGAGGAATTATTTACAAATTGTCATTCAAAGCATCAAGGCGATATTTTACCTGTCACCACTTCTTTTGGTTCCACTCGTTTTTATTTCAAGAGATGTGTTAAAGAAAGCTGCACCTTTTCTTTGGTATCTAGGACTTGGATTCGTATTTTATTTTATTCTATTTGATTTCTCTCACGGTGCTTTGGATAAGTACCTTATGTTTACCATCGTTCCTTTGAGTATTATTTCAGGAGCTGTTTTGTCACGACTTTTTGAATCTTTTTCATTACGCGAACAGTCACGCAATATCATCATAGGGATAGTACTTTCTGCAATAATTGTTGCATTGATGTTCTTATCTCCAGAAATATTGCCTCTTTATCCAAAAACAGCATGGTTCTCGCGAGTTATGAATGGGAACTGGAATATGCTTATGGCATTTAATGGCGGTTCAGGCCCAGTCGGTTTTTATATGTCTTTTCTTTTTATCGCATGTTCTTTTATTGTAGCGAGTGCGATAGCACTTACCGGTCGTATAAAGAAATCATTACTTGGGGCGTCCGCCATACTAATTGTCTTTTTAGGTGTCACATATAATGCGGCATTTATGGAAGAGTTCAGTTTCGGGAAAGTATACGGTAATGTGGAAATCGTTCTCAATTCAACAGTCGCATATCTTAAGACAATGAGTGAAATAAAAAGTGTTAACACACATAATGACATTGGGGCATACCAACTGAGGCAAATAGGTAAATACGATGGATCGCATTTTACCGCAGCACCACAATTTGAAGTTGGACAGTACAATATATTTCAAGAATACAAGGGTGTTTTTCTTGTCATTGATATTCCTCCTCTCTATAATGGCTTCTATACGGATTTCTTTAATTCGTGTACTATCCTCTTTACAGCTAGGTCGGGAGTCGTTACCAGTACTGTCTATTCATCATGCACTTGGACGAAGGAGTAAAAAAACATATCAAGGAAAGAAACATTTCCATACAACGCAGACCTACAAAAGGTCGTTTGTATCATTCCTATGTTGATTCTGTTATTCGGTTTCTAGTTCCAAAAGGTAAGAAGGTACTTTGTATAGATAATTTGTTTATCGGTTTCAATGATGCTCGTTCTTACGATTACATAGTAATGTCCGACATTCTCGGCTATGCATACGATGTTGAGGAATTCTTACGAAATGCATATGACTCTCTTACTCCAAACGGCAGGATAGTCATTATTCAATATAATTCTCTTTGGGAACCAATTCTACGGACTGCTTCATTTCTGCGACTGCGTTCGCCTTCAATTGAACAGAATTGGCTGTCTCCTCATGATCTTCGTAATTTTTTGTATCTAGCTGGTTTTGAAACAATACAAGAGGGCAATAAAATGTTGCTTCCAGGATTCGTGCCGCTTTTATCCGCTTTTTGTAATACGATACTTGCAAACATCTGGCCGTTTTCTAAACTCGGTCTTATTCATTTCGTAGTTGCTCGTCCTTTATTAAACGAAAGAACGGGCAACCCATCAATTTCTATTGTTGTCCCCGCACGAAATGAAGCAGGCACTATAGAACGAATTGTAAACGAATTGCCATCGCTTGGTTCCTTTACAGAAATTATTTTTGTTGAAGGGCACTCAAAAGATAAGACGCTTGAAGAAATTGAACGAGTAGCAAAGCATTATCTAGGCGATAAACGCATACTATATGCTGTTCAGGACGGAACAGGAAAAGGGGATGCGGTTCGTAAGGGATTTGATATGGCAACTGGCGATATTCTTACAATTTATGATGCAGATATGACCGTTCCTCCTGAGGATATGAATAAATTTTATCGTGCAATCGCCAATAATCATGGGGACTTTATAAACGGTTCGCGTTTGGTATATCCAGTGGAAAAGGGTGCTATGCGTATCCTCAATTTTTTCGGTAATAAGTTTTTTAGTTTTGCATTTACTGCAATTCTCGGGCAATCGCTCAAAGACACTTTGTGCGGAACAAAAGTGCTTTGGAAAAAGGATTATGAGAGTATACAAGAAAATCGTTCATTCTTCGGCAACTTTGATCCTTTTGGTGACTTTGACCTATTATTCGGCGCTGCAAAGCTCAATTTGAAAATCGTTGAAGTTCCAGTTCGTTATAAAGAACGCGTGTATGGCGCAACTAATATAAGTCGGTGGAAGCATGGATGGCTTCTTCTTAAAATGACTATCTTTGCCGCCCGCAAGCTCAAATTCTGGTAAAGCTGTATACTATTAACGATTCATATGAGTGCAAGATTACACGCATTACTTCTTGTTCTTCTTTTTTGTGTCGCTGGATTTTTTGCGACCTATCATCTCACTGAAAGCCCTCCCGTTTGGTACGACGAGGGATTTTACATACAATCCGCAGCAAATCTCGCAACCTATAGTCAGATGGGGCTTCGAATTGAACCAGGTGTTATAGAACCGCCATCAAAATTAATAACGGTAGGGTATCCTCTAATATATCCTTTGGCTGGTTGGTTCAAAGTGTTTGGAATAAGTGTTCTTTCCGCGCGCTCTCTCATGGTGTTATTTATTCTAGGATTTCTTTTTTCGAGTTATCTTCTAGCAAGATGTCTCTTCAATAAAGATATTGCTCTTGGCGTACTTGCTCTTCTTGTCACTCTACCGACACTCTACGGCAACGGAAAGAGCGTCTTAGGTGAAGTACCGGGGCTTATGTATCTCGTACTCTTTCTTGTTTGTTTTGCGTTCGCTCGCTCGAGTGCGACAAAAAAATATCTATGGCTTATCCTTTCAGGACTTTTGGCAGGTCTCTGTGTCGCGACAAAACCAACATTTTTGCTTCTTTTGCCGGCGATTGCAGTCGGTGCATTTATTGAATGGAAGCGAAATACATTTAACATTAAAGAACTATCTGTCGCTGTTTTTGTTGGATTTGTTCCAATTGTTTATTGGCTCGTCACACAATTTCGTACTGGGGATTCTCTTTATTATATCTTCTCAGATTATGTCAATCCGTATCAGATACAGGATATGTTCCAGATCATTTTGATAAATATTGGGCGTCTTTTTACCGACGCCGGACCTCTGTATCTCACTGTTATATTGTGTATTTGGGCGGTTGCGTTGTGGATTAGGCAGAGAAGACAAGAAAAGATTCCAACTGAAGAAATTATAGTTTTGGTGTTCTCTCTGCTTACTGTCGCTTCATATGTTCGTACTGCCGGCTGGTACCGGTATCTCTTTGAGGCGCAGGCGTTGTCTCTTATATTTTTCCCCAGCGCTCTTTTCATTGTCGCAAAGTCCATTATTCCGAACATGGGGAAAATAATAGTGTCGGCGGCTGTCATTATTCTAACCGCGCTCGGTGCCTACCAGATTCTATTCAATTCATTTGTTGCGGAATCATACAATAGTCATAAAACAGCTTTTTTGGAGAAATATTTCAGCACGGACCCCTCATCAGCGTCTTTCTTTTTCTATGATGTGCCCGAGGTCGCTTCTTTTGACCACAGCGGAAATTATTATCAGTACATTAGTCCGTCTGGGTGGCCCATAGGCAAAGAAGAATTAGTTATTATTGAGAAAGGCATAGTAGACAATATTGTTGCTAGGCCTAATGCATATGAGGGCGGGAAGGACACGATTTTTAAATTATATACAGTGGAACAAACGACACATGATTATGTTTTCTTGAAGAGAAATAAATAAATTATGAAATCGCCAACATATATACTCGGGCTTAACTGCAATATGCACCAAAGCGCCGTTGCACTTATTAAAGACGGTCAATTAATTGCCGCAGTTGAAGAAGAACGGTTTACACGGAAGAAATATGACAAAGCATTCCCGCATCAAGCAATTCAATATTGTTTGAATACCGCAGGAATAACGATGGCGGATGTAGATCATATTGGTTTCTTCTGGCAACCGTGGCGTGGTCTTACAACTCGACTCTGGTGGATTATTCGCTACTTCCCGCGTTCACTTGCAACATTTCGGAGCAATAAGAAAGCTGGTGATTCGCCATTCGTTGTAATTCGGCATTTCATGATGCCATTTCGTTTTCGCCAACTTGGTTTTAGAGGAAAGTTCCATTTTCTTGAGCATCATTTAACCCATGCAGCAAGCGCATTTTTTGTTTCACCATATGAAAACGCTGCTGTGTTTACTACCGACTTTTGTGGTGAACATGGTACCGCACTTATGGCTACAGGAAAGGGAAATACAATGAATGTGTTGAAGCGTTTCTATCTACCCCATTCTCTCGGGCTTTTCTATGGGGCACTTACGCAATTTCTTGGATATAAAATAGATGCCGATGAATATCGTGTTATGGGGCTCGCTCCATATGGTTTACCTAAATATGCTGATACATTTGCAAAAATGATAAGTTTCAAGAACGGTGAACTCAAGGTTGATAATTCGTGGTTTGCATTTCATCTTGGTGGTGATGTCGTTTATTCGCAAAAGTGGATAGACACATTTGGTCCTCCTTGTAGTGGAGAAGACGCTGTTGAAGATGGTGAATACAAACATTATGCTGCAAGCGGTCAGAAAGTTCTCGATGATATTTTTATTGAAATTGGAAAATGGTTTAAAGAACATACAGATGAGGAATATTTATGTTTGGCAGGAGGTGTTGCGTTGAATTCGGTTGCAAATGGAAAACTACGAGACGAACATCTTTTCAAAGATATTTGGGTTCAGCCCGCAGCGTATGATCCTGGATGCGCTGTCGGCAGTTGTTTTTATATTTGGCATCACACGCTTGGGCAGCCCCGTTCTTTTGTTATGGAACATGCCTATTGGGGTCCAGAATACTCTGAAGATGAAATGCGTCTGGCTGCGAAGAATCACGGGCTTGTTTGCGAATTCGTTGATGATATTGAGAAAAAAACAGCAGCACTGCTCGCAAATGGAGAAATTATTGGATGGTACCAAGGACGATTAGAGTGGGGTCCTCGTGCGCTTGGGAACCGGAGCATCCTCGCGGACCCGCGTCGTGCTGAGATAAAAGAAGTGGTGAATCGGAAAATAAAATTCCGCGAGCTGTATCGTCCGTTCGCGCCGTCAGTGCTTGAGGAAGATGCAAGCACATATTTTGAAATAGACGGGCCCTCTCCATATATGATTTTCGTTTGTAAAGTTCGTGAGGCGGTTCGTTCATTAATACCGGCCGTGACGCATGTTGATGGTTCATCGCGTATTCAGACAGTATCCAAGAAGACCAATCAACGCTATTGGAATTTGATTAATGAGTTCAAAAAATTGACCAATATTGGAGTGCTTCTTAATACTTCATTCAATGTCAAAGGAGAACCAATTGTTTGTACGCCTGAAGAAGCTGTTCGTTGCTTCCTTAAAACAGATATGGACCATCTTGTTATGGGAAAGTTTTTGTGCAGCAGACCTGACGCAGTGCGCCATGGCTGAAAAAATTTTAATCGTTGCGGATGACTTCGGCCTTACGCGTAGCATAACCGATACGATACTGGAGACGGTTGATGCGGGAACGGTAACGCGCGTGAGCATCATTCCGAATGGAGAAGCGGTTGAATATGCGTTGTCTGAGTATAAAAAACGCTCCGATAATCTAACACTTGCCTTGCATATTAATCTTAGTGAAGGAAATGCACTTTCGGCACCTGAAGATATCACGCATTTAGTTAATGCGCGCGGTATGTTTGTGCACTCAGTCGTAGGACTTTGGTTTGCATATATATTCGCTTCAAATGCAAAGAGAAGAGCTCTTTGTAATGAAATACGATCTGAAATAACAGCGCAATGTAAAAATATTCGCATGACACTTGGTACAGGTGTACACATAATAAATAGTCATCAGCATGTGCATCTCATTCCTTTTGTTTTTGATGAATTAATAAAAATACCTGACATAAAGGAAATTAGAACAGTACGAGAACCATTCCAATGGAGTTGGTCATTTTCCTCTATGCTTACACACTTAGTTCTACATTTTCTTTCAAAGCGCGCAGCGCATATTATGCGTCTTAAAGGAGTCGCGACCAATGATTCATTTATAGGATTTGTACATTCAGGGTATATGACAGAAAAAGCGCTTCACACCGGCCTTGCGCGCGCGAATAGCAGGGTTGAGGTACTTCTTCATCCTGGTAGTGCTGCTGAAGGTGAGCTTTCCTCATGGAAAGGAAGTCGTTCTGACATCAAATGGCACTATTCGCCATGGCGCGCCAAGGAGCGAAAGATGCTAGTGACATTTCGGTCTAAATAGTGTATAATCGAAAAACAATATGTCAGACAAACAACCAGTTATTTCAATAGTTATACCCGTCTACAACGAGGCGCGCAATATCGTACCAATGCGAGAAGCACTTCGAAATGTATGGAATTTAATTCCAGAATATAATCTAGAAATTATTTTTGTAGATGACGGCAGCACAGACAAAACATGGGAGAATATAATATCCATTTCTACAGATGAAATAGTTCATGGTGTGCGATTTGCACGCAATTTTGGGAAAGAAGCAGCGATTGAAGCGGGTCTGGGAAAAGCAACTGGAGCGGCGATTATTATTATAGACGGTGACCTACAACATCCACCAGAGTTAATTCCAGAACTTGTGAAAAAGTGGAGAATCGGCAACGATATCGTCCGTGCTATTCACCCAAACCCTCCTCATAGGGGTTTGATAAAACGAATGACTTCAGGTCTTTTTTATTGGTTTTTTAATAAAATATCTGATATTTCTCTTGTCCCAGGGTCCTCGGACTTTTGCCTCATCAGTAAAAGAGTGGCAGATGAATTTACTCGTTTGTCCGAAAAACAAAAATTTCATCGTGTACTTACAGGATGGGTCGGTTTTCCATCCGCCTCATTGTTGTATGAAGCGAAAGAACGCTCAAACGGCTCCTCTTCGTATACCTTTCGTAGGTTATTCTCGCTTGCAAAGAATGCCATCATCTCGTCCAGCACACTTCCTATGACAATTATTTTTATCTTTGGATGCATTCTTGCGCTATTTGGTACTCTCCTTACAGTGGGACTTCTTGCATACAAGTACTTTGTGAATTTTGAATATATCGGAGGCGCTGCGGTGCTTGCCGCATTTGTCATTTTTAATAACGGATTATTGTTCATCGCATTCGGTATTATGTCTTTGTACCAAGTTGCGACCTATCGTGAGGTTCAAAATCGTCCAAGTTATATTGTGCGAGACACTGTGTAATAATAAAATAATATTGTGCATACTACACAAACTATACGGACTCGCTATGGGGCATTCACGATTGACCATGAGCGAGACAAGAAAATGGCGGCCGCACTTCGAAATGATAAGTATCTAAACGAAGGACTCTTAATGGTCGCACGCACATTCGTGAACAAAAAAAGCACGGTCATTGATATCGGCGCACACATAGGTACATTTTCTATACCAATTGCTACAGAAGTTGAAAAGGTAATTGCATTTGAGCCATCTACAGAGGCGTTTCCTCTTTTGTCTCATAATACAAAAGAGAATAATGTGTCTCTTCAATTAATAAACAAAGCTCTTGGTAGCAAAAAGGGAAGTGGCGCACTTATTATGCGCAATGCATCAAACTCTGGAGCGAACACGATTGTTTCAGGTGGAAATATTCCAATTACAACACTTGATGATGAAGTTGAACGGGCCGACTTTATCAAGATAGATGTAGAAGGAATGGAGTTAGAAGTGTTTAAAGGCGGTACTCGACTCATTGAACGATCACGACCAGTTATATTGTTTGAAGTCAATCTATCTCAATTGCGCGCGCATAGTGCATCACCGCGTATGCTACAAAAATTCTTTTCACAGTGTGGGTATAAACTTTATTTCCCGCTTGAACAAAAAAATTACACACTTGCACGAGTACATAACGCAACACTTCTAACAGCATTAATAGCTCCGCGTGCTTGGCTCTTTTTTAGCGATAGCGCACCGTTTGATCTTGTTGCAGTACCAAAAGAACGAAAGGTTTCTCATATAGGATTTATGTCGGCGATTAGATATGTCATTGGTAATAATATCGTTCGTAAAATAGAACGATTATCCATATTTTTCCATAGATTATACCGATTGCGTTTGCCCTAACATAAAGTAAAATCTAATGATGTCTTTTATACGGGCGCACAAAATAGAAATAGCCATATTTTTTCTCGCTCTAATTGTTCGGTTATTCTATTTTGGTTTAGCATTAAATGCGCACGATGGAAATCTCATCGCGACAAGTCGCGCGTCTGATGGTTACTTTAACATCAGTCAGAATTTACTGAATGGTAATGGATTTTCCGGTGAAGTTACCGAGCCATTCACTCCGAATTCATTTCGCGTACCTCTACAGCCATACTTTCTTGCTTTAAGCGCCGGACTCGTCGGGAGTTATTGGATGCCTCTCATTCTCACTATTCTAATTGGTTGTCTTGTTCCTCTTTTCGCGATGAAATTCGCGAGATATTTATCATCTTCCAAGATGATTATTTTTGGAACAGGCATTTTTTTAGCTCTTGATCCATTCTCTATACTTTCGTCAATACTTTTCTACAGCGAAATACTATTTTCGTTATTTCTTTTTCTTTCGCTCTTTTATCTCTTTCGTTACTTTAAACAAAAAACGGTTCTTCATCTGCTTTTCTCCTCTGCATTTCTAGGGTTTGCTACGCTGACACGACCAGTGAGCGAATATTTACCACTGATTATCGCCGTAATCCTAATTTGGGAAGCACGCGCACATCTAACGAAAGAAGTATGGATACGAACTGGGGCGTATCTTTTGGTTTTTTTAGTGGTACTTTCTCCATGGCTTCTTCGTAATAAGGCACAGTTTGGAGTTTTTGCGCTTACACCACAGGCAGGAGTTAATTTATACGCTATGCTTTTGCCATCTGTGCTTTCTGTAGAAAATGGAACAAGTTTTGATACTGAATACGACAAGATGCAGGCACAAGGAATCTCGGCTCCTAACAAGACAGATGTTGATGAAGCAAAGGGCTATACGAGCAGTGCAGTTAAAATTCTTTTAGAACATAAAATAGCTTTCTTGCTTGTGGCTGGTACAGTAGAAGTATCATTTTTCACTCATGACGGAATAACAAATGTACTTAAACTTGTCGGGGTGAGACCAGATCTCTCTCTTGGAGCTCCTGCACTTTTCCTCCTATTGAATGATCCGATTAAACTTTTTGGATTTATTATACATTTCGCATGTTCGCCTTTTATATTAGTTCTTTTTATGCGGCTTGTGTGGATTCTTCTTACTATAGGATTTTTTGTAGGTGCATTTAAATATATAAAGAAAGAAGGTATGACACCATACGCCGTTACGATGCTTGCAACTATTTTCTATATAGCACTGGTTACAATTGTAGTTGGGCTTTCTATCAATGCTCGTCTTCGATTGCCAGTAGAAGCGCTTATCGTACCATTCTCTTTTTATGGATTAATGTATATGACTAAAACGATGCAGAGTCGCCTATGAAGATATATTACATCGCCAATTTTCGTATGCCTTCTGAAAAGGCACACGGTATACAAGTTGCCAAAATGTGTGAGGCATTGATTGAAGCAGGAGCTGACCTGACTCTTATTGTTCCTAGACGCAAAACTGATGCGCGTTCGCTAAAGGAATTTTATGACTTGCGTGTAGATGTTCCAAAACAAACACTATTTGCATTCGATTGGTATGCCAAAGGCAGGATTTTGTATTACATAAGTTCATTCTCATTTATGATTTCTTCTTTTTTCTTTCTGTGGAGAAAGAGAAATGAAAAAGGATCAGTCATCTATACAATTGATGCGGACAATTGGTCATATGCACATATATCGTTCATCCCTCTTCCGTACTTTTCGGAAATGCATGGCAGTAAGCCCCGTACACTAATCAATAAATTGTTTTTTCGTCGTATTTCAGGGGTTATTACTATCAATCGACTCATCAAGGAAAGTTTACTTAGTCGGTTTAACATAGACCCAGAAAATATAATTGTTGAGCACGATGCCGTTGACATAACTCAATTCCTTCCGATGTCGCGCATTGATGCGCGGAATCGACTAGGACTTCCACACGATCAAAAGCTTATTTTGTATGAAGGCAGAATACTTGCATGGAAAGGACTCGACATACTTCCCGAAACGGCACGAAAAGTTGGCGATTCTATAACGATCGGTATTGTAGGCGGCACTTTGGAACAGTTCATAAAAATTACAGCCATAACTGATATCCCAAAGAATCTTATTTTTTATGGAGAAAAGAATTTCACTGAAATACCGGTTTGGATTGCCGCAGCTGACGCTGGACTTCTGACAAGCACAGCACGACATGAGACCTCCTACCGCTGGACTTCACCGATGAAAGCGTTTGAATACATGGCTTGCGGAGCCGCTATTATTGCGGCGGATACACCCGCAATACGAGAAATTGTCTCTGCTAAAAATGCCTTTTTATACCAACCGGATGATGCAAACAGTTTGGCTCAAGAAATCCGGACCGTGCTTGAAAATCCACAGGAGTCGAAACGACGAGGCGAAGCAGCTTTTATGGCATCAAAAAATTATTCTTGGCTCGGTAGGGCAAATAGGGTACTTCAATTCATAAGTAATATAACGCAATGAAACTTCGCAAAGCACTTACATTCAGGGCATCATCAATCGGAGATTGTCTGATGGGGAAGTATCTGCTTGAAAATATCCATCATGCATATCCGGAAGCACAATGTTCGATCTTGGTTTCCAGCAAAAGTGAAATGGCTCGTGATCTGCTTGCTGCATATCCATGGATAAACATAGTAGAGGCAAATACGAGGCATCCAATAACCATTTTCTCAGCTTTTCAAAAGCTGTGCTTCAGTGATGCTACGGTGACGCAGTATTCAGGTCGTGGTTCATTTTCTACGAGTAGTAAAATCTTTGCTCGTATACTTACCCGTTTTGGAGGGCTAGCTGGCTTTACTGATAGTTGGCCTTTCAATGGTTTGTTATTTGACCACCTTATACCATTTAGTATGCGCCGTGCTATGCGGCTTCACGAATGCGATGCTCTTAAAGCGCTTGGTATACCTATAACTTTCCCCGAAATTACTCTTATTCCTAGAGATGACAACACAGTATTAGAGAAATTGAATCTTGAAAAGAAATCGTATCTTGTTCTAAATCTTTTTTCCGGAAGTCGTGGGCGCGGTCTCTCTCTTGAACATCAGAGAACTATTGCACATACGATTATAGACACATTCGGGACAAGTATAAAAATAGTTCTGACTGGCGGTCCGTCTGACGAACCACTTATGCGAAGTATCAAAGAATTTGTACCAATGCTTGTGCTTGCTTCAGGAATTGGTATGCAAGAACTTATTACTCTTGTGGCGAAAAGCAAAGCAGTAGTAAGTTTAGATACAGGAGTTGCTCATATCGCCGCACAGACCGGTGTACCACTTGTCGTTATGCGCACTTGTTGGGGCTACAATTGGTGGAATACCGATCAGTATCCGCGAAAGGGAATTGTCGTTCTTGCTCATGATGAATTGTGTGCAGACGGACATATTGCAAAGGATTTTCCAGAATGTCTTAGCGCCATAACTGCAAAAGAAATCATAGATGCTGTTAGTAAGATATTATTATAATAAGTCAACTTTATTTAAATACTTGTTCGTGCGACAATCATCGCCGGATGGTCTTTTTTGCTCTTTGACTTAATTCATTGAATTGGAGGACCCAATGGGCCGGAAAGTAAAAGTGCTACTTGTAGCACGGTATTACATTATCGAGCCCTTGGGACTTCTTCATCTCGCAGGGCTTGCCGAATCACTCGGTTGTGAAGTGGATGTTGAACTTGCGCAAAACAACGACTTCACAGGCCTTTATAGGCGTGTGGAAGAATGGAAGCCCGACTTTGTCGGATTTCAGATTTTGACAGGATGGCATCTACAGACATTTGCCGCATGTGATTTTGTACGCGCTATGGGATCGCGCGTCATCATAGGCGGGCCGCATGTCACATACTTCACTGATGAATGTGCAAAGCACGCGGACTTCATTGTTCGCGGTGATGGCTTCAGAAACTTCCGCCGCATTCTGCAGGGCGAAGTCGGTCCGGGAATATACTTTGATGCTGAGCAATTGGCAGAAGGATTCCCGATGCCAAACCGTGGCATTGTATATGGCAAATATCCGGTGCTTCGTGACAGCCCTATTCGCAGTATCATCACATCAACCGGGTGTCCGTTCAGCTGTACATACTGCTACAACTCGATGCGGAACAAGATGTACGGAGGATTCCGCCATACTCAACGACCGGTGGGAGATGTCATTTGCGAAGGTATTGAAATACGCGACCAATGGGGAGCGGGACTAATATACTTTCAAGATGATATCTTCGGGTTTGATCACAAGGTATGGCTTCTTGAATTCACACGACTGTGGAAAGAAAAAGTTGGTATTCCGTTCCACTGCCAAATTCGTCTAGAACTTACTCGTGGCAGTGATGGAGACCGTCGTCTGGATTTGTTCAAGGAAGCAGGATGCACAGGCATTACGGTCGCTATTGAGTCAGGTGATGCGTTACTGCGCGAATATATACTTAACCGCCCGATGCCCGATGATCTTATTTTGGAAGGGTGCGCAAAGATTCGCTCGCGAGGAATGACATTACGAACGGAGCAAATTCTTGCAGTTCCGTTCAGCAATCTTCAAACGGATCTATCAACGCTGCGCCTGAATTGCGGAATCAATCCGGAAATGGCATGGACATCAATCCTTGCTCCTTATGGAGGCACAGAAATCAGCAGAATCGCCAGCGATTTCGGATTCTATGAAGGCACGAACGACGATATTCAAGAATCATTTTTTGACAGAAGTGTGCTCCGTCATTCAAGAACAGCTCGCGATTGTATGGAGTCCGCAGTGGCGAAAATGGGAAAGAAAGGATGGAGATCTGCCTGTGTTGTTGAATTTGTGGACGATGAAGAAAACGATCGGTACAGAGAACAAGTCATTATTCACCAACGGCTTTTCAATTGGCTCTCTAAGGTTCCCAATGGTGATGTACTTGCAGAAAATTTCATCACTCTGACGAAAGACCAATGGACTTGGAAAGTGCTTGGTGAAGTTACAAAACAGCACCTTGAATCAATAGGTATGGGTAAGAAAGCGGAAGAATGGGTTCAGGAACTGATACGCACTATGGGGTACTCATCTTTTGATGAACTCCCCGAAGTGGTGAGAGAAAATCCTCTCTATTTCGTTTTCTTCCCCAGCAGCGCGCAATTTGCTCAACATGTGATTGATACAGGAGCGTTGGATAACCATGCTCCTATCGGTCTAAAGTTTGACGCACTGTGGGCAGAAGCGCGCCGTTGGCTCTTTTCTCGTTCGCTCTATAAGATTGAACCCGCAACAGAACCGATTGCCAAATAAGCAATCTTGTTTGTTGCGTAATAAATGCCGTCGCTCGGAAGCGACGGCATTATTTTTTTTACAAGATAAAGATTTTTAATAGCCAGCTATTTCGGAAATAAAATAAGTGCTCGTTGCATTTGCGAGTTTTTCTTTCAAGTTTGGGATGTCTACTAGCGGAGCAAGCGATTCATTATTTTCTGCCATTTGTATGAAGAGACGCAGATACATTTTTCCACTGCCATGTTTTGATTCGGCCATTTCATCGTCAGAACTTCCCCAAGAAGAAATATCACTGAAATCATACAAATCAAATCCATATTCTTTAAAAACGGCAGCAAGTGTAGAATATAAGTTCTTAAATGCATAGGAATATACTGCATCAGGGTGTTGTTTCAGTGCCTGAAATTCTTTATGAGAAATCGGGGGAAGGAAACCGATGACATTTATACCTTTTTCTTTAGCAGATGTAAGAAATATGCGGAGTTCAGCAATTGCATCAGTTGAAATATTACTCCCATAGTCATCGCCATTAGTGTCCGTAATGCTTGCTGCTACCGCATCAATACCCTGAGATATTTCAGATGGATAGAGAACTATATTGTCATAATTACTTCCGTCGTTAGTAAAGCCACTATTGTTGATACATGCAAGTAATCCGATAGTCCTCACATCTCTTTGCGGACAAGTAAAGATGTCAGAGAGTATAAATTTTCCAGAAAAATAGTCCGCATAGACCTTCCACCATCCGCCATTGCGTAAAAAACTCTCAAAAAATGGGTCATATATTTTTGTATGGACAATAAATGGGTCCGGCCTTTTTACTGTATTGTTTTTAGCATTTTCTGGATTGAAGAAATATTCATCTATACCGGCTATGATAATTTGGGGCGGTTGAGACAGATGTTTTATAAAATCATTAAATCCACTCAAAGAACCGATACTGCCTGATGTGTTATAAAACACATTCGGATTTTTAAAGAATTCAGAATGAAATTCGCCGACTCGTGAACTTCCGAGTGCAATGACGGCTGGACGACGGACAGAGACCTCATTCAGTTGATATTCACTTCTAAAATAACTATATGCCGGACCAACCACAATACGATCTGTGCTTCTAGAAAGTGTCCCAATATTTTCAAGTGATGTAAATTCGCCGCTTATAAAAAGCACAATAAATGCTGGAGTAAATAGTATTACAAGTGGTAGCAAAAATATAAGAAGATGTGCAATAAAAGTACGCATATCAGAATTTGAAATAGATAAAAGTCATAGGAGCGAAATAGCCAGCAAAAAGCATCCAAAGTATGAAAGCATAATACAATGACCAGCGCACTGCACGGCGGTACCAAAACTTCGGAAGAGCAAAATTTAGTTCTTTGAAAAGCTCGTACGCGAACATAACCACTACCGAAATACCAACTATAGCAAGTACAGTTCTGCCAATTCCAATTGCATAAAATGCGCAATAGTCAGAACACAAAAGATAAGAGAATGCATCTTGTCCCCATCTAGTGAAAAGCCCTTTAAGCACTAACAATGCTTCGGAAAGGTCTTGTGCACGGAAAAATATCCATGCAATAGAAGTAAGAATAAATGTGGTACTTACTCCAACTAATATCCTAACTATATTCCGTGGTCCAATGCCTATGATATTCCATATCTTTTCGCGTAATGATTTTGTCCACAATCCAAAACAAATAAAAAATCCGAAAAGAAATCCCATAACAACGAAGTTCCATCCGGCACCATGCCACACCCCAGTAAGAAGAAATGTAATAACAATTGCGAAGTATGCCCACCAGATTCCCCTTTCTCTCCATTTCCATGCAAGCGGAGAATATACAAAATCCCGAAACCACGAAGAAAGCGATATATGCCATCGTCGCCATAATTCCGCGATTGTTTGAGAGAAATAAGGTTGTCTAAAGTTCTGCATCAGTTCTATACCAAGCATTCGTGCGGAACCAACTGCGATATCAGAATATCCGGAGAAATCTGCATATAGCACAATAGAAAAGGCAAATACAGCGAGTATTATAACTGATCCATTTGCCGTTGTAATGTGTGCAAATACAAAATCAACCAATAGCGCTAGATTATTCGCAATTACTATCTTTTTGAAAAATCCCCACAGCATTGTTTTTAACCCAGAGACCGCGTTACAGTAATTAAATTCGTGCACGATTCTTAATTGAGGTAGAAGTCGAGATGGTCTTTCAATAGGACCTGCGACAAGTTGTGGAAAAAACATCACATATAGCGCGTAGGTGCCATAATTTTGCTCAGCTTTAAAATGCCCTTTATATACTTCAATGATGTACGCCAAACTTTGGAATATATGAAAAGACAGACCGATAGGGAGAATAATCGCCAGTGATTCCAAAGAATAATTCCAATGGATTAAACGGGCTATATCCGCGATGTTTTGATTGAAAAAATTGAAATATTTGAAAAAAAATAGCGTGCAAACATTCGCTAAAATACTTACAACCAAATACAGCATTCGCGTTCTTCCGAATGTTCGTTCCATTTTAATTCCCAAAAAATAATCAACAGTAATGAGAAAGAAGAGAACGAGAATATATTGCGGAATAAACGCCATATAGAAATAACAACTCGCCACAAGTAGAAGCCATTTTTGCCATCGAGAGGGTATCGAGAAATACAGAAAAAATATCGCTATGAAAAAAACAACAAATTGAAGTGAATCAAAAAGCATACGATTATATAGGTGTTTTTTCTCCTGATGAAACTAGATATGACATACCAGAAGGAAATTCAGTATTTTCACACAACTGAACAATCGCATTAGCAACCTCTTTAGTGGTCATAAGAGAGTTATCTATAGAGCGTTCTTTAGCAATTTCAAAGAATTTATCAGGTAAGTCAGCATTTAATCGTGTTTTCATAAGTTCAGGTGCGACAGCAATAACACGAACACTGCTCATAGATAATTCTCTATGTAATTCTCGTAGAAGGCCTCGTAGAGCAATTTTGCCGATCGTATAGGCGCCCATTCGTGCTGGCGTGGTAGCGGACTCAATGACACTTGAAGTAATACCAACGAGTGTTCCTTGTTTCTGTCGTTTCATTATGTTCCCTATTGGCTTTAGAAAATTGAATGCACCAAAGAATCCTGCCTCAAACTGACTTTTGAATGAGGTCTCACTCATATCAGTAATTTTTTCTCTTCTGATTGGGTCAACAGCAGCATGCACAGCAACATCAATTTGACCCGTGTTTGAGATTATATTGTCAATAACTTGTGCTGTTTCTTGTGCATTTCTTATGTCACATTGCATAAAAATTGACTCCTCAGGCAGTGTCTGTCGCGCCACTTCGATTTCTTCTTCAGAAGAATTTCTATAAAGAACAACAACGCGATAGTTATTGTGTGCGAATTTCTTTGCTGCTGCGCTTCCAACTCCTCCCATTCCACCTGATATAACTACGGTTTTCTTTTTATTTGTCATAATAATACCTTAACTATTGCTTCTCCGTCAGTAAGAATGTCACCAATTTTTGAGTCCCGAATTACCGTCTCTATTTTTACGGTTTTCATTGATTCAATTTTTTGGACTATTGTTCCAGAAACAATAACCGTTGTTCCAAGATATATCGGTTTTCTGAAAAAAAGTGATTGTGACAAATAAAGAGATTTCAAACCAGGTAAATGCATTCCTATTAGACGCGAGAAAAGAGACCCACCAAGCATCCCATGGGCCACTCGTTTCCCAAATATTGTCTTCTGTGCGAAGGATTCTTCCATATGCAGTGGATTTTGATCTCCCGATAGGTCTGAAAATGCCTGCACAAGATTTTCATCAATGTGTACTTCAAAACAAGTGGTGTCTCCTTCTAATATTTCATCAAATGTTTTTTCTATAATCATGATGGTATCAATTGAACTCCCTTTGATTGAATGAGTGTGATTACTTCCCCGAAATTCTTAATTGCCATTGCCTCATCAAAGGTAAATTTTAATTTAAATGCCTTCTCTATTTCAGTAAGGAGAATAATAGCATTTAATGAATCCCATGATTCAGTATTTTCTGGTGATAATGAATTATTAATCTTGGATTCTGAAATATTCAATACCGATGAAAATATCTTTTTAAGTGTGTTCATATAATTAAGATAAAATAGTAATGGGTGATTTTTGTCTCGTTTTTTCTTTCAAATGCTTGGCAATATCAAGAATATATTTTTTTTCACTTTTTGAAGTGCTTTTTACTTCAGTAAATCCATTCTTTGGTAGAAAATCCTTGGCAGGAGTGTTTTTGGCAGTTGGAATAAATGAAGCGGTTATTTTTTTGAATCCTGCAGTATTTAGTTTCTTGATAATGTTCTCAAGAAATGCGCACTCAACATCGCGTCCCATAACACGACAGCTCATCAAGAATGTATCAAGTTGAGCATTTCCCCCGTTCGGTGCTACAAAAGCCACGATAACAGTACCGTACGCCCCAAATATATCTGATACTTCTGCTGAATATATGTGCCATCCTTCCGCAAGAAATCGTTGTATATCGGCCTCACTGTACCGTTTTGTCGTAAGGTTAAATTGGTTTGTCTTTTGAGTAAGCTGAGAGACACGCGCAATGTCATTCTTTTCATCTTCAAATACTTTGATTGTGATGCCAAGTTCCTTTATATATTCTTTTTTGTTTTTCGTTTTCTTGCGAATTTCTGTGCGTTTGCGTTCCTCGGCATACATTTTTCCTTTCTTCTTGTCCTCATCCGTTAATGACATTTGATGAAATACTTTAAACGACAAGAGAGTGTTGATGTACTCTTCAGGTGCTGTAGGTAAGTTAGGGACAAATATTTCTGGTAATTCATTCCTCACTTGCTCTCGTTCAAGAGGAGAATCATCTATGAAGACCATACTATCAGTTCCAACATTTAACTCCTTCGCAATATCTATTATGTTTTTGCTTTTATCCTCCCAATTCGCTCGTATTGCTGCAAAATGTTCTTCTTTCAATATAAAATGAGGATTTTTTTGGAACACTTCTTGTACATCAGATAAGTTGTTTTTACTTGCAATTGCTAGAATTATTCCACGCTCCCAGAGTTTTAGAAGTGCCCGTTGAAAATTCTGAAATGCTATTCCTGGATATCCTGGTCCCAGTGCTATACCAAGAGGTCCTAATTCTCCAACTACTCCTCCCCACAATGTATTATCAAGGTCAAGTACGATGCATTTGCGCGAGCGTCCAGTAATCGCTTGAATACAAGCGAACCATTCGTGAGAAAGAGCAACAAAAAAATCATTTGAAAATGGAATATCAAATGCATATGAATTGCGCATATCTCTGATATGGCCTTCTCCAAGTTGATAGACAATTTTATTTGTATCAAATATATATAAATTTGGAATTTCTTTTGAAAGTGCAATAAGACAATCATTCCATATTTTTACTTTTACGAAGAGTGGATCATCTGCAAAAAAGTGCCCATACGGATTGTTGTATGGAAGCAATGAAAGATTCATTACCACCAGTGTTCCAACTGTCTCGCAATAGGTTCGTAAATCGGATAGTGTTTTCTCGCTATGAGTTAATGAATCGTTGAATTCTCCATGTTGATACGGATTAATGTCAAAGAATATAAAAGAAATGTCCGGCTTCGCCTCATAGATCTTCTCGGCAGTGTCTTTCAAAATTAGGTGATATTGCTTATACGGCGCCCGAACTATTTTTGGATAGATGCCTTCCGTTAGACACATTCCTCCAAGCACTTTTTCAAGCACATCATCTGTGAAATTGGTAATGATATTAATAGCTAGTGTTTGAGCCATCTTTTTGAAGAATTTTTTGATTCTTGAATAGGACTGTATGTAGGTCAGGAAATCCATATAGTTCTTATACTCCACATTGGACCACTATCGCAATTGCTGCCGCAATGTGTCGCGTATGAGACAAACTTATATGAACTGCATATTGGACAGAATATTTTTTTGAGGAAAAAGAAATACAAGGGCGCATGCCCCTTTTTTTAATAATAAAATCGTGCGGTTTCAGTTTTTTTGGGAATGCTTTTATAACCGCTTCTTTAACTGCAAAACGGGACGCGAGAAATGTCGTTCTCTTTGACCCTTTTGGTATCTGTCCGATTTCTTTTTGAGTAAGGAAATATTCAGCAAAGCGTTTTTTAAAACGGGCATTTTCAACCTCTTCTATCTCAACAACATCAACACCTATTCCTACGATTTGGAAGTGTTTTTTCATAACTATTTGTTGCTGTAGTTTCTCTAGCGCAATCGCAAAAAGTATAACATAATGTATTATAACTCACATTGCAGAAAAATGCCGTATGACTGTTCACTTTTTTACCTTCAGTGATGAAAAGGCGGGGACTTCTCGCCAAAGGGCTTTTCGCATTGCCGAAGAATTTAATGCGCGCGGAATGCATACTGTAATACACAGACCTTCAGCGATTGAAATGTCCTCCACCGCATGGCCGAAAAAAGGAACACTTATTATTCGACTTCTGCGCGCGCTCACGACTATCAAAAAGGGCGATATTATTTACAATCAACGCGCAATTTCGAATAAGTATTTTTTTGTTATTCTCGCGATATATGTTTTTTTGTTTCGTCGCAAGATGATTTTTGATATTGATGACCCTATCTTCCTACATAGTTTCTTTAAAACAATGGTATTTACGCGGCTTGCCGATGCAGTCGTAGTAAATCACCATTCACTTGTCGATTGGGTACGCCAGTACAATGACAATGTGCATATTGTGCATATTTCGCTCAATTTCGATGAATATAAAAAGTTTGAACATAATTACTCTGTCGCGCATAGCCCCTTGGTTATCGGGTGGGTTGGCACTGGAATAGAACACCGTTTCAACCTTGCTTTTCTCGCTGATGTATTTAAAGAATTGCGTGATGATCCAAGCGTGCCAGAATTCTCATTTACACTCATTGGGGCGCTCGGCTACCAGCCGCTCTATGATATGTTCAATTCAATACCCGGGCTCACAACGCGCTTTATTGACACACTTGATTGGAACGACCCACAGAGTGTTCCGCGCGAGGTGCAGTCATTTGACATAGGAATCATACCAAGCGCCACCGATCCGAAATGGAGCAAATTTAAGTCCTCTTTCAAGATCATTGAATATATGGCGTGCGGGGTAGCAAGCATTGCGAGTGATTTCGGCGAAATGCCTTATATCATTCAGGACGGAGCGAATGGGTATCTTGCGAACAATAAAGAAGAATGGGTAGCGAAGTTAAAGAAACTCATTTCTGATAAAGAACTGCGCGTGAAATTTGGTCATGCCGGCCAAAAAACAGTACAGGAGAATTATTGTTTTGACGCCATAATTCCTCGTATGATTGCGTTGATTAACTCGGTATCGAAGAGTACCATCAAGTAATGAAATGTACCCTATGAAAGGAGTCATTTTAGCAGGAGGACTAGGGACACGGCTTAATCCGCTCACAAAAATAACCAATAAACATCTTTTGCCGGTCTACGACAAACCAATGATTCTGTATCCGCTGGATACGCTAAAACGATCGGGTATTACCGATATTATGATCGTTTGTGGTCGTGAGCATGCGGGGCATTTTATGCAATTCCTTGGTTCAGGCAAAGAATATGGAGTGAAGCTTTCGTATGCACTTCAGGATGTGAATAATGGCGGTATTGCAGATGCACTCTCGTATGCAGAGGATTTTTCAGAAGGCGGACCAATTACAGTCATACTTGGAGACAATATATTTGAGAATGATTTCAAAAAAGCCGTTAGTGGATTTAAAGAAGGAGCTACCGTTTTCTTCAAAAAAGTTAAAGACCCGAAACGCTTCGGTGTTCCAGTATTTTCAAAAGATGGTAAAAAGATTTTGCGTGTTGAAGAGAAACCAAAAAAGCCGAAATCGTATTATGCACAGACAGGATTTTATATTGTTGATGCAACTATTTTTTCAGTAATAAAAACTCTCAAACCATCTGGACGCGGTGAGTTGGAAATGACTGACGCCATTAATTACTTCGTGCGCAAAGGAGACATCTCTTTTAATATTGTTAAAGGAGTGTGGCTTGATGCGGGAAATATTGAGTCATTATTCAGTGCTGCTACATTTGCACGAAGTAAAGGGTTATAACTTATATGTCCGCATCATCTTTTGAAATTCACGAGCTTGAGCTTCCTGGTGTGTTCCTGATACAACCCAAGCGGTGGGATGACAATCGCGGCTTCTTCGTGGAAACATTTCATCAAGAAGTACTTGCAGCAGCGGGCATCACGCATTCCTTCGTGCAGGACAATCTTTCTTTTTCTAAAAAGAATGTGCTTCGAGGGCTGCACTTTCAGAAAGCTCCGCACGCGCAAGCGAAGCTCGTGCGCTGTGTATCTGGAGCAATATTGGATGTGATCGCTGACCATACTCGGAATTCCCAGACATTCGGAAAGCATATAGCGGTTGAATTATCAGGAGAGAAGCAGAATATGCTCTATGTTCCTGACAACTATTTGCACGGTTTTTGTGTGCTCTCCGATGAGGCATTAGTTGAATATAAAGTAAGTGATTATTATCACCCAGAATGTGTCTCAGGAGTGCATTACAATAGTCCTACACTCGGCATCGTATGGCCAGTTGCCGACCCAATTCTTTCAAAGCAAGATATGGAATTGCCGACACTATGAAAAATAAAACTATATTTGATGAAACACTTATTACGGGAGCCGACGGAATGATCGGTAGTTATATTGATTTCGGTATTCGCACCAATCACCGCTCACTTGATGTGACCAATCTTGCCGAGGTTATGAAGGTTTGCAATACACATAAGCCAAAACTCATCATCCATCTCGCTGCCGAGACGGATGTAGACCAATGCGAACGCGACGAGACGCATGCGTATAGTGTAAATGCGGTTGGCACATATAATATGGCGCTTGCAGCGCGTTACATCGGCGCAAAACTAGTGTATATCTCCACCTCGGGTGTATTCGATGGTACAAAAAGCAGCCCGTACACCGAAGATGACATTCCTTCACCTCACACTGTATATTCTCATTCAAAATATCTTGGAGAACTTGCTGTCAGTGGACTATTGCAAGATTATCTTATTCTACGCATTGCTTGGGTATTCGGTGGTGGACCGAAAAAAGATCAAAAATTCGTTGCAAAAATAATAAGACAGATCAATAACTCGGAAATTAATGTCGTCACTGGCAAGCGTGGTTCGCCTACATACGGGAAAGATCTCGTTGCTGGTATTCGACGACTTATTGAAGAAGGTAAGTCAGGTCTCTTTCATATGGGAAATGCTGGTTCTCCAACACGCGCGGATCTCGTTAGGGAAATTGTTCGCATCACTGGTTCGTGTGCAAAAGTGAACGAGGTATCCGCAAGTTTTTTTGGTTTGCCCGCTGATGCTGGTCGACCTGACAATGAGAGTATGGTTTCCAAAGTTCCGTATATGAGGTCATGGCAGGAGGCATTGGCTGAGTATATTCGTACCGAATGGTCTGATGTGATACAGTAAAACTCATAATATGGGGCATCTTTCAAGGAAAAAAAGCGTAAGCAAAGTACAAAATGTGTGGAGTAGAATATCTTTGTTTAAAAACTGGTATAAATTAATTTTTCCTTTCAACAGGATGTTTACTGGTGTGCAGAAACTTGTCCTGCGGAATGGGAAGTCGGCATTCGTCCGTGATGTTCGTTCAATGGACACGAACATCGTACGGGATGTGCTTTCTGGGTTTGGGGAATATTCATTGGATAAATGGGTGCACCTACCTCAAGATGCGGTCGTATTTGATCTCGGTGGGAATATCGGAACATTTTCACTAGAAATACATCGCCTCTTTCCAACTGCACGAATTACCGCTTATGAGCCGCATCCAGATAATTGCAAAATGTTCAAAATAAATGCACCGTTCGCAACGCTCATCCAAAAAGCAGCAACAGAAAAAACGGGGACCGTGCATCTCGAAAACAGTGCCAATTTCGTCGGACTTCAGGTCATCAAAGAAGGAGGAATAGTTGTTGAATCAATGTCTCTTGATGATATTCTCAAAGATGTTTCTAATGTTGACTTGCTCAAAATAGATATAGAGGGTTCAGAATATGGCTTTCTCAACCACGCCTCTCCAGCGACTTTCGACAAGATTCAGAGGATTATTATGGAAACACATGATGTGCCTGGATTTGACGATCTCGCTTGGGCAGAAACCATCCTTGCAACACACGGGTTTAAAACATCATGGATAGACCCGTCTGGAGTCATCTACGGGTGGAAGTCATAAAAACTATAAACGACGCTATAATATGCAAGATTATATTCATAAGACGACATGTCGTATATGCGGCGGAAGTGATCTTGTAAAGATACTTGACCTCGGCTCCACTCCTCCCGCGAATGCATATCTAAAAAAAGAAGACCTCGTAAAGACGGAGAAGTCATTCCCATTGGTATTGTATTTTTGTAGAACCTGCTCGCTTGCTCAGCTTCTTGATGTCGTGGATCCCGGAATATTATTTAAGGACTATCACTTTTTAACGAGTGCCAGCTTTCCGTCGGTTGAGCATTTTAAACACTACGCCAAAGAGGCAGTGCTACCATTTATACTCTCGCCAAACGATTTGGTAGTTGATATTGGCGGAAATGACGGCACGCTTTTGAGTTATGTGAAAGATGTCGCTCGTGTGCTGAATGTTGATCCGGCTGATAACCTTGCTTCTTTGTCAGAAGAAAATGGTGTGCCGTTCTATCCTGCATTTTTTACATCAAAAACAGCCGACGATATTATCGCAAAATATGGACAGGCAAAAGTAGTTACGGCTAATAATGTGTTCGCTCATGTAGACGAGTTGAGAGATGTTTTTAACGGAGTCGCAAAACTTATTGGTGAAGACGGGGTGTTTATTTTTGAAGTACACTGGCAGAAACATTTCATTGAAGAGGGAGCATTTGATCAGATTTATCATGAGCATCTCTGTTTTCATTCGCTTCACGCACTCAAACACTTAGTCGAGTCGGCAGGCATGAAAATATTTGATGTACAGATCGTACCGACACAAGGACGGTCGTTACGGGTCTTTGCGGCAAAAGACCGTGCTGCAAGTCCAAATGTTGAGCGCATATTGGCTGAAGAAAAAACAGCAGGTATGACTAATAAAAATACACTTCGTTCTTTTGCACAAAAAATAGAGACGAATAAAAATAAACTGATAGCTCTTCTCAAAGAACTCAAAAAGGCAGGAAAGAAAATAGTGGGCTATGGTGCACCAGCTAAGGGCAATACTCTCCTCAATTATTATGGAATCGGTCCAGATATTCTTGATTACCTCTCTGACACAACAATTCTCAAACAAGGACTCTATAGCCCGGGGATGCATATTCCGATTGTCTCTCCAGAGAAACTTATTATCGACCAGCCCGATTATATTTTATTACTGGCTTGGAATTTCAAAGACGCGATTTTGGAGAAGGAAAAGGCCCTACGAGAGAAAGGAGTAAAGTTCATTGTCACAGTGCCAACAGTTGAAATTATATGAACATTTTAAAAAAACAACCTGATATTTCTATAGGGGTTTCCAGTTGGAACACATCCGAACTTGTAGAAGAAGCATTAAAATCAATCGTATCTACTGCTGGCGATTTAGATGTTGAAGTGACGGTCATTGATGATGCTTCTACGGATGGCGGCTTCGCACATATAGCCGAAAAATTTAAGAACGATCCGCGTTTCTTATTTTTGCGGAATGAAAAAAATACCGGTGTTCCTTCTCTCAACGCGGCTTTGAAGCGCTCAAACTCCAAATATATACTCACTCTGGACTCTGATGCGCGGTTAATGCCGGGCACACTCAAAACGCTTTTTGCGTTTATGGAGAATCACTCAGAAGCAGCTGGAGCCACTTCTAATTTGTTGTGTCTGGACGGTTCTCCTCAATTTTACTTTCGTCGTATATATACACCCATGCGGTACTTTTTTACAACGCCTATGGGTAGATTCATAGATAAGTATTTTTTAGGGCTACGCAATTTTAATTCCTATCACTATACCGACTTGGATCTTGCTAATGACCCTCAAGTAGAACAATTGCCAACCGCTTGTCTTATACTGCGGCGCGAAGCACTAGGATCGTACATTTTTGACATGCAATTTCCGGTCTTTATGCCAGATGTCGACCTAGGCAAGCGTATCTATGATAAAGGATATAAAATGTATCTCGTGTCTGCCGCGAAGGCCATTCACCTAAAGAGCGCCTCTAACAGTAAAAGGGGAAAAGGGTGGATTGACCGTGAAGTTAGGAGTAGCTCTATGCTCTATTTCAAGAAACACTATCCACTCTTGTTTCCTGTCGTGTGGATTGTTGGAATATTAGATCGTTTTTTCCGTGCGATTCTATTGCACACGATAGGACGCGAGCCCGCGGTCTAATTTTATTATGGGAGTGGCACATATTGTAAAAGGGAAGAGTGTGAGCACATTACAAAATGTGTTGATTAGGGTTTGTATGTTCAAGGACTGGTACAAACTTATATTTCCTTTCAATAAAATGTTCACAGGAATACAGAAACTTACACTTAGGAATGGAAAGTCAGTTTTCGTTCGCGATATCCATTCAATAGATATGACAACAGTGCGACATATTCTTTGGGATGATGAATATAAATTGGAGAAATTGTCCTTGCCCAAGAATGCAGTAGTATTTGATATAGGAGCAAATATTGGAACATTCTGTATTGGTATTCGTCACATTTGCCCGACCGCACAAATCACTGCTTATGAACCGAATCCGAATAATTTTAGAATGCTGAGGATGAATGCTCCATTTGCCGCACTCTTACAGAAAGCAGCAACGGGGAAGACAGGAACAGTGTATATTGAAGATAACAGAAATTTTGTTGGGCTAGAAGTCACCGGCCAAGGAGGAATACCCGTTGAGTCGCTATCGCTTGATGATATCCTGAGGGATGTTCAGAATGTAGACCTACTCAAGATAGATATAGAAGGTTCCGAATACGACCTACTTAATGCATCCTCGTCGCAGACATTTTCAAAGATACAAAGAATCGTAATGGAATTGCACATCGTGCCGGATTTTGATGATGCAGCATGGGGAGAGTCATTACTCAAGAAACACGGTTTTGTCACCTCATGGCTCGGTCAGTCGGTTATATACGGAGAAAAGCCATCATGAAGACCGCTATTTTTTTATATGAGGCAGAACAGCTCTCATCGCTTGATGCGCTTATTGAAAAGTACAGCGTAGACGATACTCCAATTATCGTGTCGCTTGATGCGGAAATTGATTATGAATTAGAGAAACGAAAGATACCATTTTTATCAGGCGCGAAATTACAAAATAGAACTGAACCAACTATCTTTATAAAGGCCGCAGAATTCACGCATGATATCTGTGCCAGCGAAGTACTTTCAAACCTCAGGTACCGTAACATCCCCATATTCGAACTTTTGCGCTTTTCTCTGCATCATTATTTCTTCGCCCTCCTGACTCGCATACAGGTTATTACAAATGCGGTAGATTCTTTGCAAGTGCATCGCATTGTGGTCCCGGAGTCGTGCGAAGTTATTCTCCCAACAAGTGGTTTTTTTGCCGAGCCGCAGGCATTTACTTGTGTGCAGGCGGCCCGCAAGGTTGCCGAGAGCCGTGGTATCGCATTTGAAATGGTAAAGAACACAGCATCAGCTGAGAGGATGAAGCAGAAGATTAGAATGGCAATCTTTGTCTCCCAGCGCGCAATTTTCAGTTGTGCTGTAACTCTGTTTAACACAATTATGTCATTACGCAGGCGGGGTAAGGTGCGACTCGTCGTGAGCGACTACTGGCGTAATATAGCTCCTGTAGCACAGTTGATGCCCGAAGCGCAGATAATCCTGATTGACCGCACTGAAGCGCTCAATGCCGGTTGGAAAAATATTTGGCGCCACCGGATGCACTTTGTACATTTGGAACAATTCGTTCCATATCGGGAGCACAATGCAATACAGCATTTTGTGCGTGAAAGCAGCGATGTGTGGAAAAAGCGTCCGACCGTTTGGAGTAATAATGACTTTATGTTTTGTGGTATTTCACTTCTGCCGGAGTGCGAAGGAATAGTAGAGACATTTATCAAACGCGCAGTACCGCCTGCCTCATCTGATATCGCTGGCGCATACGCGATGTATGAGCAACTTGCTCCTGATGCAGTATGGTTGCGCGTGAGCGGCATAAGTAGGCAAACTCATTTTTCTATCCTACCTCTTGTGGCGAAGGAGCTCGGTATTCCTTCACTGGAACTCCAGCACGGTATTGAATATTTCGGACCTGGTTCCGCGACGCGCCACTTAGCACAGTACATCGCTTTGTATGGGGTAGCCGTGGCGCGAGAGTTTGAAACAGTGGGTTATGCGCCGGAACAACTTCTATCAGTTGGTTCTCCTCGTTTTGATTCTTATACGAAAAAAATTAAACGCACAATAAAGGATAGGGAAGGAATACACATTCTCAGCACTATTCCGGGAATAAATTCTATTGAGCGCTTCGGTGCATATTCAATTGAAGAACATTTCGCCGCTGTGGGTGAGGCATTGAAAGCACTCCCGCAGGCGCGTTTGATAGTCACTTCGCGTAATATCAATAAAATCTCTTTTTTGTATGAAGCGATGGAGCGTGGTTTACAAGGTACTCCGTATGAATTTGTAGGGACAACACCACTTCCAAAACTATTTGACGATGCAGATGTATTTTTTTGTGGATTTTCTACTGTAATATACGAATCTCTATTGCACGGTCTGCCAACCGTGCTGGTAGCACTTACGCCAGTGGAGCGACTTATGATGGGACATAACTTCGCCAAGTTTGAAGAAATGGGAGCGCTCGCTATCGCGCGCTCGCCTCAAGAACTCAAGAATATATTAGAACGGCTCAATTCTTTTGAAGAACGCACGCGTATGAGCGAAGCCGGACAAAAATTTATGGAAGATAATTTTTCGTTTGACGGTCACGCAACAGAACGCATCGCAGAGCGTATCCGAAATTGGTCAAAACGAACTACTGTATAAAGTTGTTTTTGCCTAGTAAGCGACTGAGTTTGCCTTCTGTAACGCACCAGTCCTCCTCGGTATTTATATCTGTATCAAAAATCTCATCCATCTCATAAAGTTCCATCTTATTGCCCCATAGAAGCGGAGGATTTTGTTTCAAATTGTCCGGCCGTATTACAAAACAAATATCATTGCGAATATAACAGGGTGGTAGGTCTTGGCTGTGAAGAGGCATTTCTTTTAGTGATTTTCCAGTGCAGGTAATAACAGTGCCATTTGGTCCGCGCATAAACATCCAGTGGGGATTATGAGTTGCCGCCGCCTCACAGACCGATGAAACGCAGTCCGTGCCGGTCTTCTCAAATAGTTCAACCATCTCATCAAGGTGCTTCGGAATGCGAAGAGGGTTTGTCGGAAGTAGTAAGAGCAGAGCGTCCACTGTATATCCCTCGTGTTCTTGAAGCCAATCAACAGTATGTAGAAGAACTTTATCAATATTGCCACCACCAGCTGATATTTCCGCGGGTTCCATAAACGGCACTTCAGCGCCGTATTCTTTTGCAACACACGCAATTTCTTCATCATTCGTACTTACGATGACACGATCAATTTTTGTGCTCTTTTTAGCGGCTTCTATCGTCCATGCGATAAGGGGTTTACCGAGCATTGGGCGAGTATTTTTACCCGGTAATCGTTTTGATGCCCCTTTTGCGGGGATGACGGCCACAACATTCATATAAGTAATATAACCTAAGAAAGAAATCTTTGGTAACGCATAGCAAAACTATAGGGTTTACATTATGATGAAGCAAATGCAGACAAGTATATTGGGCAATACCGATCTCCGTGTATCTCGCCTCGGATTGGGAACTGCAGAGATTGGCTTTGCATATGGGCTCGGGTCACCAATGTTGCCGAGCGAAAACGATGCGATAGGCCTGCTTCGAGCGACTGTTGATACTGGCGTTACTTTTTTTGATACGGCTAATTATTACGGTCTCGCGGAAGAACGAATCGGGAAGTCGGGCATCCTTAAAAATCCTGAGGTAGTGGTATGCACTAAGTGTGCACAATTTTTAGAGAAGGGAGAATATTTTGATCCAGAGGAACTGGAACGAAAAATCAGAGAACAGGTTGAAAGTAGTTTGCAACATCTAAAACTTAAAACGCTACCTATTCTTTTATTGCACGGTCCATCAGCAGAACAGATGCAGGATAAGGAGCTACTTTCGGTAATAGAAAAATTAAAAGCCGAAGGAAAGATTCGCTTCTGGGGTGTTTCTACGCGCGGAGTAGAAGCGCCGATTGCCGCTATTGATGCAAGAGTTGATGTTATTGAAGTTGCGTTCAGCATTGCGGACCAAAGGATGAAACCAGTATTCGCTGCGGCACTTAAGAAAGGAGTCGGAGTAATCAATCGTTCGGTGTTTTTGAAAGGTGTATTTGCTGGGAAAGCGGAACATTTGCCGGAAGATTTGGCTCCTCTAAAAAAGAGTGTGGAAGAGGCAGAGGCAATTGCTCGCGAACTCGGTATTCCGCTTACCGAGCTTGCCTTGCGTTATACTCTCTCGGAGCCGGCAATCAATGTTTCATTAGTTGGTACTGCTGATTTAGTACATCTGCACAGCGCAGCAGAGGCGCTCGCGCGCGGACCTCTTCCATCAGATGTAGTTGATGCATTACGAGCACTTGCTATCGCAGATCCAGAACAAGTAGACCCAGCGCGTTGGCCACAGAGTGTAGGTGGTCATGGCCGCAAATAATTTAGTAATAAAAATATATGGAATATCCTCCAATCGGTCTTATACAAGGGCGCCTTACTCCAAGCAATGGCAGGGGAGTACAGTTTTTTCCGCACGGATCGGGAGAATGGGAGAAGGAATTTGAACTCGCTCCTGCTGCCGGCATCTCATACATCCAATGGATATGCGAATCGGATTCTCTTTTGTTTAAAAAAGAAGGACAGGAAGCAGTGCGTGCTGTTATGGAGAGAACCGGCGTTGCAGTGCACAATATGGACCTGCACGAACTGCTTACTAAAACCGACATCGCTTTACAGCTGGATGAACTTTTTGAAAAAATTTGTTCAGGTCTTGCTGCGATCAATGGAGGAACGGTTGAATTGCCAATGATGGAAGAATCGTCTCTTTTATCTAAAGAAACATACGAAGTACGAGTGGCGGCACTCCGCAGATTCATTGCAATAGCGAAAAAATATAACACTCCAGTTGCCGTTGAGACCGACCTAGGCCCTGCAGCACTCGCCACGCTTCTTGAAGAAGTTCCAGATATTACAGTTGTTTATGACAGTGGCAATAGCGCAGGAATGGGTTATAACATTGAGGAAGAATTAGCGGCATACGGAACTCATATTTCAAATGTGCATATTAAAGATAAGCCAGTTGGCGGAACAACGGTCCCGCTTGGAACAGGTAGTGTGAATTTTCAATTGCTGTTTTCGTTGCTCAAAAAAATCAACTATACTGGTGCAATAACGCTTCAAGCCGCGCGTGGCGAAGACGGTAAGGAAGTTGAGACGATTAAAAAATATGTAGAGTTCATAACCGAATTACAAAAAGAAACATCTTAATTATGGAAAATATTTTTGATATCAAAGGACGCGTTGTCATTATTACAGGAGGAAGTGGTTTTTTGGGCACTCAGTACAGAGAAGCGCTTGAAGATGCGGGAGCCATTGTTGAGAATTTTGATGTGGATACTGGTATTGATGTCACCGACGAGGCGTCGGTAGAGCAGGCAGTAGCAGAAGTAAAAAAGAAATATGATCATATTGACGGGCTTATCACTAACGCCGCCGCAAATCCGAAAGCCGATGAATATGCGTCTGGTGGGCCGTGGGCGCCATATAGCGATTTTCCTCTTGATCTTTTCCGCAAAGAATTGGACCTGAATCTTACGGGTTCTTTCATTGCCGCGAAAGCGGTGTCAAAAGTGATGATAGAGCAAAAAAAGGGCTCAATTATTTTCATTTGTTCCGACCTCGGCATTATCGGACCGACAAATGCTTTGTATGACGAAGGGAAATATAAAGACATTGCCTATGGTTCCTCAAAGGCGGGCATATTGGGTCTGATGCGTTTCTTCGCAGCGTACCTTGGCGCGTATGGCGTACGCGCCAACGCTCTCGTACCAGGCGGTATGATGCGAGGCCACAGCGCAGAGTTCGCTAAAAAGAATGGTTCACTCAATATGCTCGGCCGGATGTCGCGTGAAGGCGAATATAATGGTGCTGTTCAATTCCTTCTTTCAGACGCGTCTTCATATATGACCGGTGCACCGCTCATTATTGATGCCGGCAGAACCGCGTGGTAAATTCATTTTACTTTTTAAAAATAAAAAAGCGCCACACATAGTGTGGCGCCCTCGTTTCAACTCGTGATTCAGAAAGCAATATCTTTGTCTTGAGCCGAGAGAATGAATTCGCAGAGTTCACGAACCGCGTGTTCTCCGCCACGGACCTTCGTTGTGTAGTGGACAATCCGTTTTACAAGCGGATGCCCATCCGCGACGGTCACGGCGAATCCGGCAATTCTGAGCGCTGGGATATCGTTCACATCATCGCCTATGAAGGCAACCTGCGAAAGGTCAAGACCAGCTTCCCTCGTCACTCTTTCCATGATCTCGGCCTTGCCCTCACCGTTCTCAACGGCCTTGTCCACAAGCACACCCATTTTCTTGCAGCGAGCGACCACAACCGGATTTGTCTCCTTGGAAATAACATGCACAAGGATACCCGTATGCTTTTTGAGCATATTCATGCCCAATGTATCTTTCCGGCTGCAGCGTACCGTTTCGATGCCGTTCTGGTCCGTGTAGACCATACCGTCGGTGAAAGTTCCGTCAAAATCTGCGAACACGATGCGTACACGACTGGCACGCTCAACTGCCACTCTGTTTAAGTTGCGGTTCACGACATTCTCCTTTTCTTGTGGTAATTCAATGAAATAAATGAGCTATGATCCGTTTACTATGATACACGAACTGATTTATTTGTCAAGATAAAGTAATTGCCCAATCATTGTATTTGCTAGAGTTTTTATAGAAGAAACTTTTAACAGCAATTGCTAGTTTTATTAATTAGAAAGTTGCTCTTTTTGCGCGAATGTGTTTTACTAGTCGACGGAAGTATACCTTGGCAAAAGGCAATCCAATCAGACAAAAGGGGGGAATTATGGGAATCGTTACCATTGGCACCAAAAAGGTCGGAGTGGGATATCCTATTTTCGTCATCGCGGAAATCGGTATCAATCACAACGGCAGTGTGAAGATCGCCAAACAATTGATTGATTTGGCGGTGCAGACGGGATGTCAGGCAGTGAAGTTCCAAAAGCGCACTATTCCAGTCGTCTACAGTGCCGAAGATCTCGCGAAGCCGCGCACATTCGATCCGAGCTTCATCACGCACGCGATGGAGCGCGCCGCTAAGTACGGTTACGATGTGTTTCCGAGAGAGGCACAAACGCGTCTTGCGGCAAATCCCGAAGAGACCACCAACGGCGATCTGAAATATGCACTCGAGTTCAACGAACCGGAATATCGCGAACTCGACCTGTACTGTCGCGAGAAGGGCATCATGTGGACGGCGTCTCCGTGGGACATCAAGAGCGTCGAATTCCTGACGCAGTTCGAACTGCCGTTCTACAAGATCGCTTCTGCATCGTTGACCGACATGCACATTCTTCGTTCGGTTGCGCTCTTCGGTAAGCCGGTAATACTCTCGACTGGAATGTCCACAATGGAGCAGATTCGTATTGCTGTCGATATACTCGGTTCTGTTCCGACGGCGCTTCTTCATTGCGTGAGTACTTACCCGGCGAAGGATGAGGATCTTAATCTGCAAGTTATATTAACTTTGCAGCGCGAGTTCCCGGATATGGTCATCGGGTACAGCGGACACGAGAACGGGGCGACCCTTTCAGTGTGCGCAGTCGCACTTGGCGCGAGCATCATCGAACGCCATATCACGCTCGACCGAACGATGCCAGGCACTGATCAGGCGGCAAGTTTAGAGCCGTTCCGGCTCGATCTGATGACTGGCAATATCCGTCGTATGGAAGTCGCGCTTGGTGACGGAGTAAAGCGAGTTCTTCCATCGGAAGTCCTTGTAATGCAGAAACTTCGGCGAATACAGGATTTCTGATGAAGTCAATATACGGCAGCGGCGGGACACAGTCCCGCTGCTTTTTTTTATGTATCTTTTTACTTCCAGAAAGAGTTATAATTACAAAACACAGGGATATCCTCATATATGAAAACACCTAATGCATTGACGGTGCTGTGTAGCATATTCAGTCGCTATCGTTGGCATATAGTGGCACTTACTGTGTTTGGTTTTTTAAGCGCCATATTGGAAGGTATAGGTATCAACGCGGTTATTCCACTTGTATCATTTTTCACTGGTGGTGGAGATACAGCAACAGATTTCATCACTAAAACTATACAAGGGCTCTTCAGTTTCTTTTCTATACCGTTTAAGTTTAGTTATTTGCTCGGTTTCATACTCATTCTATTCGTATTTCGGGCGATTTCTGTTGTCGTCTTCGGCTACATTCGTGGCTGGATAGGAGCGGACTTTCTCGGCAAAGAAAGCGAAGAAGTGCTACGACGAACACTTCTTTCTTCATGGGCATTTTCACTTAAGCAGAAGCTCGGTACAATGCATAACACTTTGGTGCGAGATATTCAGCAGTCCGGTTCTCTTTTGAGTTCAGTTGCACAGATCATTCAATCATTCAGTGGATTCTTAATGTATCTTCTCGTCGCTATAAATATTTCACCTACGATGACACTCTACACTCTTGTAGGTGGAGCTGTTTTATTATTCTTTTTACGACCATTTCTTCGTCGTACCCAACATATCGGAGAACAATCAGCTAAAGTTGAAAAACAATTCGCACAATTTCTCACTGAACACATTATTGGAATGAAGTCCATCAAGGCCTCCGGCGTGGAGCGCTCCGCGATTTCATATGGAAGTGCCCATATTCGCTTATTGCGCCATCTTTCCATACAGCAAGCGTTAATGCGTTCCGCCAGCAACAGTTTTTTTCAACCGATCAGCATAGTTCTTGTAGTTGTGTTGTATGTTCTGACATACCAAACACCAGAGTTCAGCATCATTTCGTTTGCGGCTTCATTGTATCTCATACAGAAAATATTTACCTATCTTGAATCCGGACAGAATGCGTTACAAATGGTAAATGAATTGGTGCCATATGCGCAAAATATAGCAGCATCCAAACACACTCTTGACCTGCACCGTGAATCATCATCGGGCGACGCTCCTTTTGTTTTTAAGAAAGAAATCGTCTTCAAAGATATTTCATTCTCGTATGACGATAATAAGATGATTCTTAAGGACATTGATTTCCCAATACGAGCCGGAGAGACCATTGGTCTAATTGGTCCTTCGGGAGCAGGGAAGACATCGGTTGTGGATCTTCTTTTACGACTCTTTAAGCCAAATAAAGGATCAATACTGCTTGATGGTATACCAAGTGAATCAATCACTCTTTCAGAGTGGCGTCAGCACATTGGATATGTGTCGCAAGATGTATTCCTGCTCAACAACACCATAGAAGAAAATATAAGATTTTATAACAAAGAATTAACCATAGAGAAAATAAAAAATGCCGCAAAACAGGCAAATATCTACGATTTCATAATCGGGTTACCAGAAGGATTTAAAACAATAACAGGAGACAGAGGTGTGATGCTTTCTGGCGGACAGCGCCAACGCATTGCATTGGCTCGTGCGCTTGCCGGCAATCCATCGCTTCTCTTACTTGACGAGGCAACAAGCGCGCTTGATCACGAATCAGAGAAACTAATTCACGAGTCAATTCACTCACTTCGCGGTAAGGTAACAGTGATTATTGTAGCGCATCGTCCTTCAACAGTTGCTGAAGCGGATACTATTTTCGTACTGAATAATGGCCATATTGTGGAAAGGGGGACCCCTCAGGAATTGCTTCAAAATAAAGAATCGTATTTTTACAAAATGCAACATGCGTAATAAATAATATTATGAAAAAGGTCTTTGTTTCGGGTTGTTATGACATTCTACACGCTGGGCATATACATTTTTTTGAAGATGCTAAGGCACTTGGCGATCATTTGACCGTTTGTTTTGCGAGCAACGAGGTTTTGAAAATTGTAAAAAACCGGGCACCATCCATTCCCGAGGACAATAAGATGCTTCTGCTCAAGTCGCTCAGATGTGTAGATAATGTGGTTAAAAGTTCTAACATACATCCGATTTTTGATTTTGAGGACCATCTAAAAAAAATAAAACCAAATATCGTTGCCGTTACGGAAGATGATAGTCATATTGAAGAAAAAAAGAAATTCTTTGGCGAGAGAAATATAAAATTTGTTATTCTCAAGAAAAAAACGAATTATACTCCTACTTCTACAACTTCCATTTTGGCAACAATCAAAAAGGTCTCCGAAGTTCCTTTACGAGTTGATTTCGCTGGCGGATGGCTTGATGTACCCAAACTTTCTAAAAAAGGCGGCTACATTGTAAATTGTTCTATTACTCCAAAAGTGTCTCTTCAGAATTGGCCGTATGAAAAAAGTGGAGGTCTTGGCGGCTCGGCCGCGTATGCCATTTTAAAGGTAAAAAATGGAATGGAGTCCGAACTAAAACTTGGTGTTGGATGGCAAGACCCGGCTGTTATTGAAGAGACGGGTCTGTGCGTGTGGCGTTCGGGCAAAAAGCCGGTTCTTGAATTCAAAATAAATCCTGATTGGCTTAATGGCAAAATGCTTATCGTTTGGACTGGAGGCGCTCACATTACACCGAATTTTGTTAATATGAAACGAAATTATAAAGTGATATTTACTGCTGGTAAAATAGCAGCAAAAGCTGTCTTACAAAAGAACTTCAAAGAATTGTGTAGAGCCGTTTCTATGAGTTACTCGGCTCAATTAAAAGAAGGAATGAAAGAATTGCCAATCGTTTCGAAAGCCAAAGCAAAAAAATACTTAGGTGGAGGTCATGGCGGATATGCACTATATCTTTTTAATTCTGCAAAAGATCGTTCAATAGCTGCTTCAAAGACCAACTCTAGGATTATTGAGCCGTATATTGAATCAAAAAGCGAGAATTAAATTGTGGTATATTGCCTTTATTATGGAAGAAAATACAACAAAGAGTATTGCGCGGTGGGTGGCACTTGGAACGCTTTTCCTTATCCCATTTGCTCCGCTTGTCGTATCTAATGAATTTTTCTTTCCATTCATTACTGGCAAGGCGTTTTATTTGCGTATTTTAATAGAGATAACGGTTTCTGCGTGGGTGGTGCTTGCCCTTCTTGATAAGAACTATCGCCCAAGATTTTCTTGGATTGGTGCGGCAGTCGTCTGTTTTGTCGTTTGGATGTTTATCGCGGATGTTTTTGCAATAAATTCTGCAAAGGCGTTTTGGAGCAATTTTGAACGAATGGAGGGATGGGTGCTTCTTATTCATCTGCTCGGTCTCTTCTTTGCGGCAAGTGCTGTGTTGCGTGTTGAGAAGAAATGGCGTGCTTGGTTTCTTACTTCACTGGGTGTCTCAGTCATAATTATTGGATATTCACTTCTTCAATTAAATGGTTCGCTCGCAATTCATCAAGGATCTTCGCGCATTGATGCCTCTTTCGGGAACTCGGCATATCTCGCAATATATTTTCTTTTTAGTGTATTCATAGCATTTTGGCTCGCGCTCACGGAGAAATATCAATGGCTGAAATGGTCCTTGATAGCTCTTGCAGCAATCGAAGCAATCCTTATATTCTTTACCGAGACACGCGGTGCTGTCATAGGACTTATATTGGCGCTTTCTCTCGCATCACTTCTTACTGCTCTAACAACAAGAAAACAAACACGCAGAATTGCATCAGCCGCCCTCGTTCTCATTATTGTTCTTACTGGAAGTTTTTATCTCGCACGCAACTCTTCTTTCATACAGAATAATCATGTACTTCAACGCGTCTCGTCTATTTCACTTGATGATGGACATACACGATTCACAATTTGGAGTATGGCGTTTAAAGGAGTTCTTGAGCGTCCCCTAACCGGTTGGGGGCAGGAGGGCTTTAATTATGTTTTTAATAAGTATTATGACCCGTCGCTTTATGAACAAGAACAATGGTTTGACCGAGCACATAATGCATTCATTGATTGGCTTTCTGCGGGAGGAATCCCTGCACTCATTCTTTATCTATCACTTTTCGGTTCTGCATTTGTATTGCTTTGGAGAAGCAAAGAACTCTCGCGTCCTGAACGCATAGCACTTACGGCCGCTCTTGTTGGATATGCAGTCCACAATCTTTTCGTTTTTGATAATCTCTATTCTTATATATATTTCTTCGCAATACTTGCATTGATTGATTCACAAGTCGCACGGCCCATTGAACGGTTTGAACGAACCCCAGTAATTTCTCCTGCGGACGGTATGACCTTTGTTCTTCCAATTACCGCTGTTGTGTTGGTTGCAATAATTTGGTTCGTGAATGTATCTGGCATACAAACAGCGTCAAAATTGATTACGGCTCTTTCACCTTCTGCCGGTGGTATTAAAGAGAATATCGCAATATTTGAAGACCTTGCCGCACACCCATCTTTTGCTGCACAAGAAGTTCGCGAACAGATTATCTCTTTCGCGTCAGGAGTCGCTCGGAGCCAAGCAACAGATGAAGAGAAACAAAAAATGGTACTACTCGCTGTAACCGAGATGCAAAAACAAGTAAATAAATATCCGCTTGATGCGCGCGAGCGATTACAGCTTTCTTATTCTTATCGTCTTGCGGGCGACAACGCCAGTGCGTTAAAAGAGATTAAAAATGCAATTCTTCTATCGCCCCAAAAGGAACAATTTTGGGTGGAGATTGGAGCACTTGAATGGGATCTCGGTAATATCAAAGAAGCGCAAGAGGACTTTAATACTGTATATGCGCTTGGACCGCAATTCTCTGATTTAGCAGTGTATTCTGCCGCTGGGAATATTGCCGCTGGCAATCAAAAAGAAGCAAATAGAATACTGCTCGATGTTTTCGGCACAACAGTCGTTGATAACGATGTTCTTGCTTCTGCTTATTTCCACATAAAGGACTGGAAGAATCTCATTGCTATTTGGAAGCTGCGTGCAGAAAAACCAAATGCGAGTGTTGAAACATGGTTTTCTCTTGCCTCGGTGTATTATATGGCAGGTGATTCTGTGAATGCCATTAAGACCATCCATACTGCTGTCTCACTGTATCCAAACGCAGCTTCCTCCGGTGAATCTGCCATCAAACAAATAGAAGGGAAGACCGTGGAAAAATGAGAAATGGAAGTCAAGATTCAATATCTCTCGCCCCTTTTACGACATTTCATATTGGGGGTAATGCTCGTATCTTTATAGAAGCGAAGAATGAAAAAGATATAGAAAATGCAATTGTTTATGCGCGAGAACAAAATCTACCTTTATTTCCTCTAGGAACTGGTAGCAATGTACTCGTACCAGATGCTGGTGTAGACGGTGTAGTAATGAAGATATGTTCTAATAACATTTCGTTTGAAAATAATGGTGATGAAACGATACTTATTGCTGAAGCTGGAACACCTTGGAAGAAGATTGTTGATGAGGCAGGCGAACGAAATCTTTTTGGCATTGAGAATCTTGCTGGTATACCTGGGACAATGGGCGGCGCCGCGGTTCAGAATATCGGTGCATATGGTTCAGAATTAGCAGAAGTATTTAAATATGCAGATGTCATTAATAAAATAACTGGTACACACGAACGCATTACGCGCGACAATGCATCATTCGCTTACAGGACCAGTTTATTTAAGAAACGAAGAGAATATATTGTTATTCGTGTAGCATTACGCCTTTCAAAACGCGTGTTGCCGAACGCTACATATTCAGACCTCGTTCGCGCAAAAGATGCAGGCACACCACTTACTACACCGAAAGAAATTGCTAATGCAATTTGTACTATTCGTGCTGGGAAGTTTCCTAATATCGAAGAAGAAGGCACCGCAGGATCGTTTTTCAAAAATCCAATTATTTTACAGTCATCTGCGAAGGAACTTTCAGCGCGTTTTCAAGGTCTTCCGATTTTTCCACAAGAAAATGGAATGGCAAAGATATCACTCGCATGGATCCTAGATAAAGTCCTTTCTCTAAAGGGATTTTCAAAAGGTCTCGTACGACTCTACGAAAAACAACCACTCGTTATCGTTGCGCGTACCGGAGCAACCGCAACAGAAGTTGATAAATTTGCATATGAAATTGAAAAACGCGTTTTTGCGGCTACAGGTATTTCTATTGAGAGAGAAGTAGAAATATTTAGTATGCAGTAATCAGTAATATTTTTTTTATTTTTATTTTTTCAAAAGTTATCCACACATTTTATTTTTTATCGCACACAAAGTTTTTTTACGCGCGATAATGATGTGTAGAACGCTTGCGTATAAAAATATTTGCCTTTGTCATATGACGGATGGCGAATACGCGCAAACGGGTCGACATATCAACCTTCAACCTAATCGCAACCACCATGGCAAAGAAAAAGGCCGCGAAAAAGAAAACAGCAAAGAAGCGCAAATAGTTTTGCAAAAAGGAAAATCCCGCTTTTAGCGGGATTTTCATTTTTTTGCTATAATGCATAGTAATGTTCAATCTCTCGCGCTTTTTCTCAAAAAATCAATCGGGGTCCTTTTTAAAGGCCTCAGTACCAATTGTGGCGGCGATAAATGCGTATACAAAAGAGCTTATTGAGAGTTCAGATGAGGCAATTCGTGCACGATTTGACGAAATACACGCCAGTGCTGTAGAGAAAGGCGAAGCGTCAGAACAAGATATTCCTCTCATATTTGCACTCGTTCGCGAGGCGGCTCGTCGTACGCTTCGTCAACCACATTTTGATGTTCAATTAGTTGGTGGTCTTGCACTTCTACGCGGGAAAATTTCTGAGATGCGCACTGGAGAAGGTAAAACGCTCGTTGCAACATTGTCGGCAACATTTCATGCTCTTTCTGGAAAGGGAGTGCAAGTAGTGACAGTCAACGATTATCTAGCGCGACGCGATAGTGTGTGGATGGGACAGGTCTATGGTTTCTATGGTCTTACAGTTGGAGTGGTAACAAGTAATGGGGAATATCTTTATGATCCATCGTTTGCAAATACACAAGAAGGTACTTCAATTGATAATGAACGAGATGCAATTGCATCATTTAAAGTTTTTTATGACTTTCTGCGCCCCGTAACAAAGAAAGAGGCCTATGCGGCAGACATTACTTATGTTACCAACAATGAACTTGGTTTTGATTATTTGCGCGACAACACCGCCTACGACGCATCACAGATTGTGCAGCGCGAATATAATTACGCGATTATTGACGAAGTTGATTCAATTTTAATTGATGAAGCACGAACGCCTCTAATCATATCTGGGCCAGCGGGCGACTCTCAATCGTTCTATGAAAGGTTTGCCGATATTGTTCGCGGTATGAGCGAAGGCGAAGATTATACTGTTGACGAGAAGCAGAAAGCGATACAAATATCTGAAGAAGGGATGAGAAAGGCAGAAGCTGCTCTCGGTCTAGAGAATCTCTATACCGAGGGAGGAATGAAATACGCACATCATCTAGAAACAGCAGTGCGCGCACAGGCGCTTTTTCATAATGATAAAGAATATGTGGTGCGCGATGGCGAGATTATCATCGTTGATGAATTTACAGGACGGCTTCAACCTGGTCGTCGTTGGTCGGAGGGATTACATCAAGCGATAGAAGCGAAAGAGGGAGTTCTTATTCATGAAGAAACGCGCACCTATGCGAGTGTTACATTCCAGAATCTTTTTAGAATGTACAAACGACTCTCTGGTATGACAGGTACAGCTCTTTCGTCAGAAGAAGAATTTTATACGGTCTATGGGCTTGATGTTGTAGTTGTCCCGACCAATAAACCATCAGGGCGTAAGGATTATGATGATTGTATATTCCAGACAGCAGCAGGGAAGTATCGTGCTGTCGCTCGTACCGTGAAGGAACGACATCTGAAGGGACAGCCAGTTTTGGTTGGTACGGTCTCCATTGAAGACAATGAAATTGTTAGCGAATATCTGACGAAAGAACAAGTACCACACGAAGTTCTTAACGCGAAGAATCACGAACGCGAAGGCGAGATTATTGCAGAGGCGGGCAAGGAAGGGCGAGTTACCGTTGCAACAAATCTTGCAGGGCGCGGTGTTGATATAAAGCTCGGCGGCGCGCTCGCCACTAGCGATATGCGCGCATCGGTACTAGAAAAAGGCGGTCTTATGGTTATTGGTACGGAGAGGCACGACGCTCGCCGTATTGACAATCAGCTACGAGGTCGTTCAGGTCGTCAAGGCGACCCAGGCGAAACGCGTTTCTTCGTTTCTTTGGAGGATAAATTAATGCGCGTATTTGCATCAGATACTTTGAAGAAAGTTATGGGTCGTTTTGGTATTCCAGAGGACGAGCCAATAGAGAGTTCAATGATTACTAAGTCGCTAGAAACTGCACAAGGTCGTATTGAGGGATTTAATTTTGACTCGCGGAAACAAGTTCTTGCATACGATGATGTGATGAATACTCAACGCCTAGCCATATATGCTCGTCGTCGCGCGTCACTTATCGGAAGTGATTCAGATATTGAAGAGCTTTTCTTACAACTCATTGAAGGGAATAAAGAAGTAATTTCTGTATTTGAGTCAAAAAAAATCGAGTTCGGGGAGGCCTTCATAGCACATCTTCGTCATCTTCTCTTGCAGATTATTGATATGTTTTGGCTTGAGCACCTTGAAACAATGGATTATTTGCGTCGTTCGGTCTCGCTTCGCGCATATGGCCAAAGAGACCCTTTGATTGAATATAAGCGTGAAGGACTAGCCCGTTTTCGTCAGCTTGAAGCAGACATCCGTGCCGCAGTTGCTGATGCGTTGCCTCGTCTTCAATCGGTGGATACATCGCGTATTCGTGCAGAAGAAGAAAAAACGCGCGCAGCGCTCGTTGCAGCAGGAAAGGAAGATGGAGAAGTGTCAGTACCAATCAGGAATGTTTCAGGATACGGCCGCAACGATATTGTTACCCTTCAGAAAGGGGACGAGACAAAAGAAATAAAATTTAAAAAAATTGAGCCATTTCTTGCTGATGGTTGGAAAATAATTAGCGTACACTAATATGTCTCTTGTTGATGAAGCAACAATATATGCAGAATCCGGTAAAGGAGGCGATGGTGTTATTCGTTGGCTGCGTACAAAAACAAATGCTCGTGGAGGACCTTCTGGCGGTGACGGAGGAAGAGGAGGAGATGTAGTCATTCTTGGAGTGCGCGATTTATCGGCGCTTGCGCACTATCGTTATGAAAAGAAATTTCATGCAGAAAACGGAGAGGAAGGAAAAGGATCATTGAAGCATGGCGCAAACGGTGATGAATGTATTCTTAAAGTTCCTGTCGGTACGCTTGTGCGAATTATTCAAACTGAAGAAGAATATGAAATTACAAAAGAAGACGAAAGGATAACTATTTTCCGTGGCGGCTCTGGCGGTAAAGGTAATGCTCGTTTTAAAAGTTCTACAAATCAAAATCCGTTCCAACAAACAAAAGGAAAAGAAGGGAAAGGTGGGGATATTGAACTTACTCTAAAGATAATTGCTGATGCTGGGCTTATTGGCTTGCCAAGTGCGGGGAAATCGTCACTTTTAAACGCTCTCACACAGGCGAAGTCAAAAGTAGGCGATTATCCATTTACAACGCTTGAACCAAACCTAGGTGACTTTTATGGACGGATTATCGCTGATATCCCAGGTCTTATAGAAGGTGCTTCATCCGGACGAGGGCTCGGCATAAAATTCTTGAAGCATGTTGAAAGAACAGGAATTCTCTTACATCTCGTCTCGGCAAGCCAAGATAACCCTCTGGCTGCATATGAGGAGGTACGCAAAGAAATAGAACTATTCGGACACGGACTTCCTGAAAAGAAGGAAATACTCATCCTGTCTAAAATAGACCTTGTATCAACCGTGGAATGCGAAACAAAAATACAGCTACTTGCACGAGAGACCGGCAGGGAAGTACTCGCTGTCTCGGTTGAGGATATAGAAGCACTAAAAAAGTTCTCAAACAAACTATCAAAAGTTCTTGCAAAGTAGTTTTTGACTTGCAGTTTTCTCTATAAAGATGCAAGCTGGTGGTAATGGTATATCGCCCAACTATAGGTCTTGAGATTCACGCAGAATTAACCACCAAAACAAAGATGTTTTGTGATTCTGCAAATGATCCAGATGAGATACGACCAAATGTAAATGTATGTCCTATTTGTACAGCGCATCCAGGTTCGTTGCCAGTCATTAATAAAGAGGCGGTGAAGAGTGTTTTGCGTGTTGGTGTGGCTATTGGAGGCACACTTGCTGATAAAAGCGAATTTGATCGTAAAAGTTATTTTTATCCTGATATCCCAAAGGGATATCAGATTAGTCAGTATGCACTTCCGCTTGTTACTGGCGGTACACTTGCTGGCGTTGAAATAACTCGTGTGCATCTTGAAGAAGATACTGCTCGCTCAATACATTCCGAAGGTGTGTCTATGCAATCAGGAAAGTCGCTTATTGATTTTAATCGTGCTGGTATTCCATTGATGGAATTAGTTACAGAGCCGGTAATTTCTGATGCAGAAACAGCAGGACGGTTTGCACGAGAATTACAACTCCTTTTAAAAACACTTGGCGCGAGCGAAGCGAATCTAGAGAAAGGCGAGATGCGCATAGAGGCAAATGTTTCTGTATCGTCTGAAGAAGGGAAACTCGGTACAAAAGTTGAAGTAAAGAATCTCAATTCATTCCGTTCCGTTGAGCGCGCTATTGAATTTGAAATAAATCGCCAAATAGCACTTATTGAAAGTGGAGAGAAAGTACAACAAGAAACACGAGGGTGGGACGAAACGAAACAAGAAACATTTCATCAGCGATTCAAGGAGGGAAGTGCCGACTATCGATATTTCCCAGAACCGGATCTCCCTATGCTTTTTATTTCCGAAATTCCTGAGTATAGTTTAGAAATATTGCAGGCATCATTACCTGAACTCCCATGGAATAAACGAAGTCGACTGATGAAGGATTATGAATTGAAAGAAGAAATGACAGAACTTTTTTTACAGAACAGTTGGCTTGGAGAATTTTTTGAAAAAGTCGTGTCTGGTAGAAATTCTGATTTTATAAAACTTGCCGTGAATTATATTACCTCGGATCTCGTGGCACTTTTGAAAGAAAAGACAGGAAGTATTTTTTCTGATGCAGATAGTTTTATAAAACTTATAGATATGATCATTTCAGATAGAATTTCTTCTCGCGGTGCGAAAGATATTCTTGCTCGTATGGTTGAATCAAATGGCGATCCAGAAGTAATTGCAGAAGAACTTAATCTTATTCAGATTAATGATCAGAAAGCACTGAAAGAAGTTGTGGATGATGTAATAGCAAAAGAGGATAAAGCAGTTCTAGAGTACAAGAATGGAAAACAAGCGGCACTACAATACCTAGTTGGAAAGGCGATGAAAGAAAGCAAAGGAGCTGGGAATCCAATAGAATTTCAAAGAATCATAATTGAAAAGATTAGATAAGAGTTGTGCACAGGGCTCTTTCATACCAGCCGAGATACGGCTATACTACAGGTATGGATGAGATACTCATAGAAGATAAAAAGTTCGTATCGTCAAAACGAGCCGCAAAAATGACAGGATACGCTAAGGACTATATTGGGCAACTTTGTAGGGAAGGAAGAGTTCCTGCACGGCTTATTGGGCGTGGATGGTTCGTTCTTGAGGCGGCTATTCAAGATCATAGATTTGGTGTTGCTGAAGAGCAAGGAAAGAGAAATGAGTCACAAACACCGGTAAGACCATCGGAAATCCCTTCTACATGGGAATCACCGCGCTATGAGGCATCTTCAGAAGAACTTTTGCCGTCTATAAACCGTCTTAAAGAAGAAGAAATCGATAATCAGGAGAATGGACAGGAATCACAGTATATTCAGGACTCTTGGAAAGCATGGTTTGATCGTTTCGACCACAGTGAAGAAAAAGCCTCAGAAATTGATACAGAACCAATAGAGGCACAAAAAGAGACGGTAGAAGTTGAGGAAATCATTGAGAAGCTAGATGATGATGCAAAAGAAGAAGAGGACAAGAATGTGGTAATACCTATCCATACTGTGTCTAGGCCGCTATATCGGCCGCCTCCAGGAGAATTTCTACCTCGCAATACGGTTAATTTGGAAGTTGAACTTCCAAATACACCTTCTTCTACACGAAGGAAGAACAATAGGGGAGTAATGAGAACTTTACAAATAACCGGAATGACATTATCCATCGTCGTAGCTGTTATAGCAGTCATCGGTAGCGGGTATTTTGATGAATATATTATATCGAATAGCCAAGTAAGAATGATAGCTGGAGTTATCTTGTATAATAAATAGCATAGACACTAATTTTCTCGTCTCGTTTAAACAATATTGTATATAAGCAGTTAAAATATAAACGAAACGCGAGTATTATGTCGTATGTTATGTGTTTTATTATAAAAATGTCGTACAGAGGCAATTAAGAGCCATTGAAGAGATACCCAAGAGAAGTCATTAGAGGTCATTATGAGAATAACTGGAATAATGATCATTTAAGATACATTTTTATGTTTATTGTGTCGCACAATAAACAAAACATTGTGCGACATACTAGAAATAGATCGATGATAAAACGAACTATTAATTCCATTTCGCATACACGGTATATCTAATAGATACAACGAATATTGAGAATCAAGACAGAAAATTTATTTCTCAAAATTTTTAGAAATGATGCTTGCGAGACAATTCTTGACTATAAAATTGAATTTTTACAGGTTAATTTCTATCAATATGTCTTTTAAGCACATTGTAGATCATAAAATTACTTCAAATAACATATTTAATACCTTTTGATACATGTAAGCGGTAATTTTTGGCTCATTTTGTGTGTTTTTTGTGTACTTCTTTAGAAAAAAAACAGCAAAGTGCTCTTGCTTCTGTATAAATTTAAAAAACTGCGGGATTTCTTTTTATGAACTCAATTTGGATAAAATCTTATCCACAGATTTTTTTAAAATCTTCGTAGGGAATGCCGAAATAATAAGTTATTATTTAGTTAATTCGGTTATCCGATATGGACTCAACCTTTGAAAAAAATTTTATAACAACAAAAAACGCAGGAGAACTTTCCGGGTACTCTTCTGATTATCTAGCTCGTCTCGCTCGTTCAGGAAAAATCATTGGTAAAAGAGTTGGGCATTCTTGGTTTGTTGAGAAAGAATCGCTTGAACGCTTCTTGGACCAGCAAGGCATTCATAAGATTGATTATGCTCGTTCTCTCGCTCGTAAACGCGAAGTTGAATATCGTGTACTTAATTCTCCTTTAAATAAGGTTGCGAATAAATTGACAAAACCAATTTTGATGCCTAGGAAATTAATAGGCGTATCTGATTCACTTCGTTCCAATGCATTTGCGATATCTATGTCATTTGTTGTAGTTGCTTCTGGCGCATTCATTGCGCGTGCAGAGGTGATACCTCTTTTAGCGGATCAAGCAATAATAATTGCTCAGAAAATAAATTACGGTTTTAATGAAACATTCGGAAACATTCCGTCACGAATAGCATCAGAAATTAATTCTGCTTCAAACGAACTGTCGGCTTATCCTGCGCGCGTAATCGCACGAAGTGAATTTAACTCAGGAAAAATTGCATCGTCAATTCTTTCTAATCCAGACCTGTCATCATTACGGATGGCGATTGTAAGTAATCAGAATGTTCGCGTTGCTACGCAACTTGGAGGCGAGACAACCAAGTCGGTGGTCACTAGCGATGATATGCGAGCATTTACAACCGAAGCGTACGCATTTGTTGCGAATCCATTAAGCATCGCAGATTCGCTTGCTCGCGCATATGTTGCGATTGGAAATAAAACATATTCTGCTCTCATCACTTCACTCTCTAGTTATCGTTCGTTGATTTTGTATTCAGGAACAAAATCACTCGTGTTTGCCGCTCATAATCGCGACATACTCGCGGCCACTCCAAGTATTGTTTCCAAAATAAATCTCGCATTCGGTGGTGCAATCATTAAAGCCACACATAGCGCTATACACGCAGATATAATAACTGCATATGGACTTGCCGACGCAGCCCCAGCAAGTGCTCGCGCAACAGTCGCGCTTGTTGGTAATGCAGGTAATACTCTCGCTGGCGTTACCGCTCGTGCGCCAATCATCGCCAAAGCATTATTCCTTCGTACGACAGCGATGCCTTCCACTCTTGCCCCAGCGCTCGCGAGAGCAATCTTTGATGCAGAATATGCAAGCGTTTCTCCTCTAGTTGCATTCGCTGGTTCGGCTTCTGAACACTATCTTTCAGGGCTTGTTACAGCCGGGCATCTTTCCTATTCTGCGGTCGTAGGATCTATTGCCCTTACTCACTCAACCGAATCATTTATAGCCGCCATCCCTACTGTTCTTGAAGACACATACCTCGGCACACTCGGTAAAAGTGCGCTTGCACTTCGTAATTTTAGTGAAGAAGGACTAACTTCAATATCTCGTATTCCAAAAATTGCTTCTGTTCTTGCCGCCGTTGCGCCAACACTTTCTGTAGGCGAACAAGTAGCACTCGCTACATATAAAACAATTAGTGGCTTCTTCAATTCTGCGAATCATGCTCTAGCAACTCTTTTTGGACAACCTCCAACTATCGTATTGCCAAGCGGAACACCGAATGCACGAGTTACTACAGTCGCGACCACGACTACTAAAATTTCAAATATCTCTCAGATATCAAATTCTTATCCATCGTACACAACTGTTGTAAAAGGTGTATCTGAGGACTTTATGAATCAGTCACTCGCGTCTCTTCGCAGTGATGTTCTCGCGACTGTTGCCGGAATGATTCAACCAGTAAGTCGTCAGACCGCAACTAATGCAGTAACTATTCGTGAAGTAAATAGAATTGAGGACCTTTCTAATCTCATTGTGCGCAATGGCGATTTCCGTGGGGGTACATTTTCTGGAGGAGGTAGTATGACTGGTGGTATCTCTGTTTCAGCAGTTACCGGTTCATTCACAAATCTTTCTGCTACCGGCACGGTAGCTTTTGGAACAACTGAAATTACTGGCGATCTTACTGTCTCCGGTACTATCACTCCTGCACTTATTTCGGCAAGTACTTCTATTTCGGCACCATACTTTGTCGCTACCAGTACCACCGCCACAAGCACATTTGCTGGTCGCCTCGCAGTAGGAACTACCACGCCTTTTGGTGACGGCATCTTTACTATAGGAACAACCACGCCTCTTCTTTACATTTCAAGCAACACCGGCCGCATCGGTGTCGGTACATCCTCGCCTGCTGTTGCATTTGACATATATGCTACCGATGCTTTCCGTATTCCTGTTGGTACAACTGCCCAACGACCAGCAATCGGAGATATCGGCTTCATCAGATACAACATCACAAAACATCAATTTGAGGGCTACGGCGACGACAGTGCTTGGCAAGGACTTGGTGGAGTTGTTGATGCCGACCAATCAACTTACATAACTGCCGACACGAGCAACACAAACGAAGACATTTTGCGTTTTGTTACCGCAGATGTTCAGAGAATGGCAATTACCTCAACAGGTCTTATCGGAATCGGAACAACTTCGCCTTACTCTCTACTCTCAATTTCCAATTCAGTAAATACAGCCGTCAACACGCCACTTTTCACAATCGCCTCAACAACTGCAGGAACTGCAACTTCAACTCTGATGACGATTTTAGCGAATGGCCGAATTGGCATCGGTACTTCAACACCTGATGCTCTCCTTTCTCTTCTCCAACCATCGGACGGTACACCTATGATTTCTATGTATAGAGCGAATGGCATCACTCTTGGGGATTTCATAAGTTACAAGTCCAATGATGGGACGACTCTTTTCCGAGTGGACAATAGCGGTAATCTGCTCGCAGGTGGCATCGTGAATTCAGGAAGCGAGACCATCACTTCCACATCACAACCACAATTTCGTATTCAATACGATTCAAACAATGAATTTATAGTGTCCACTGGTTTGACCGGCACCACAACAATTACGATGAACGGCTCTGCGCCTGGACTTGTCTTTGCTCCTCAATCAGGGAAGGACAGTATCAATATGTTCAATTTTACAAACTCAACAAACAGTTCAGTCCTATCAATTGATACGCTGAATACTCGCATAGGTATTGCAACAACATCTCCATTCGCAGCTCTCTCCATTGCCGGTTCTGCCGGTGGCGGTACAAATTTATTCGCAATTTCTACTTCCACTTCAGGATTCGCCACTACCACTGCGCTTACAGTAAATCAAAATGGAAATCTTTCTCTGCTCGGTGGTGCTCATCTTTCTGTTGGAAATACATCTGCAACAAACATCGCAGGCGATGGAGCCACATCAACTGTTTATGGTCCACTTTCCGTTCGAGGCACTTCTTCGCAAGCAAGTTCTCTCACACTTCAGCGAGGTCTCAACAATACAAACAACACTATCGCCTTTAATGACCAAGTTGGAGCATCACTCTTGCGAATCTACACCGATGCCAATACAGGCAATGCATACATTGTGGGCGACCAGAGCAATCTTAAACTTGGAACTCTCGTTGGCGGTACAGCGCTCTCAATAGATACTCTGCACAATGTAAACGCTACTGCAAATATAATTCCAACTTCAAATGAGGACTACGATCTTGGAAGCCCTGCATTATATTGGGATAACGGCTACTTAAGAAATATCGTTGCGAATAATCTTTCATCTGCTTCATCCTCCATAGCTGGAACAAACACAACTACATTCAGTATCAATTCCAGTAATCCAACTTCCGATACGCAGGATATGTCGCTCATCTTCTATCGCGGCGCCGGCGCGGCGTCCAATGGTGTTCTATCGTGGAATTCAACACTCAAACGATTTGAATTCAATCAGAATCTTTATGTAAGCAACGCTACTGCCTCAACCGCTTCCACCACACTCGCACTCGCCGCCGTTTCTGGACAAACAGGTGCGCTCACAAATTGGCTTGACTCCTCCGGCAATGTCCTTAGCACAGTTACCGCAGGTGGTTCTCTAGGGATTGGGACGACTTCTCCTTATTCTTTACTCTCCATCAACAACTCTGTCTCTACCCCTGCCAACACACCACTCTTCACGATTGCTTCCACAACAAACGGCACCGCCACTTCAACTCTGATGACCGTATTAAATAATGGTAGAGTCGGTTTTGGTACAGGTAATACTTTAGATAGTAAGGCGGTAGTTGAAATTCGCAATATTTCTGGTTGGGATGATGGAGAGGCAGTATTAGTTTTACGCACATCTTTAGATTCCGCAGATAATGCTAGTGAATTACGATTAGGAAAAAGCCGCGGAACTTATGCTAATCCTACTGCTATCTTAAGCGGTGATTATCTTGGTGAAGTAGATTTTATTGGTTTTGATGGAGGAGAATTATCAACTAGTTGGCATAATAATGCCCGCATGGAAGGCGGCGCAGGTAGTAATTGGACAACTACCAGCCACGAAACTTTTATTGATTTTACTACAACACCAAATGGTTCTATTACCACTAATGAAAGAATGAGAATTACGGGTTCAGGTAATATTGGTATTGGAACGACCACGCCTAACACCCAGCTTACGATTACAACTTCAAGCGCCAACGGTATTAACCTTGACGCAGATACGGGCGATAGAACAAGAAGCGCGCGGCTTTTTTTCTCTACCGGCACAACGGGGCAAGCTGCGGTCATAAGAAATGTTTCGGGTAATTTAGTGTTCGGGAACACTGCTTTAGTGGGGTTAGATTCGGGAACGGAAAGAATGAGAATCGACACTTCAGGTCTTGTTGGAATTGGGACGACTTCCCCCACTTACAAATTATCTGTTGAGGGTATAGGTTCTTTCGGCGACTACGCCCGCGCTTCATATTTTACCGCCACCTCCACCATCGCGACTTCCACCTTCGCGGGAGGATTAGCCGTAGAAACGAGCGGGCTGGTTTATGATTATTCGTCTGGGAATGTTGGAATTGGGACGGCGGAGCCAATATATAAATTACAAGTTGTTGGGAATATTTATTCAAATACAGGAGAGTATTATTTAGATAGTGGAAAAGGTATAATTTGGGGAGATGGAAACCAAAGAATATATGGAACAAACTCTGCAGGATTATCTTTTAGAACAGGTGGTGCAGCAAACGAAAGATTAGTAATTTTAGACGGCGGCAACGTCGGCATCGGGACGACGAGCCCAACTAATCTTTTGGTAGTTTCGGGAAGTAGTGCCGCAAATTACATCAATATTAACGCTACGGCCGCGACGCAGGCAGGCATATCGTTTTCTAAAGACCAAACTCAAAAATGGGTTCAGTATGTTCCGGCAAGTTCAAACGATTTGCGATTTTATGACGGGCAAGACAGAGTCACATTTCAAAACGGCGGCAACGTCGGCATCGGGACGACGAGTCCGCAGGTTAAACTAGATATTGCTGGTGGATTAGCTAATGTTCACACGATGATTGGTACTGGCAACAGCGACAGTATACCATTTTTGGCAACTGGCAATGGTGGTGTTGGCGATTGGGCAGGTACGACAGATGGATTCGCATGGATGTACCGTGCCACCGATGGCAATCTCGAACTGGATCGACGTTCTGGTTCTGCGTCCAATAACCAAGTCCTGACTATTCAAAGAAGCACCGGCAACCTCGGCCTTGGCACGACCTCGCCTTATTCCTTATTGTCCGTCCAAGCTACGGCTGGTGGAACAACACCATTGTTTACGATTGCTTCTTCTACTGCGGGATTAGCGACAAGCACAGCTTTGATGGTCTTGGCGAATGGGAATGTTGGAATTGGGACAGCGGCGCCGAGCGCTCAAATGGATATAAGTAAAATGGATGATATTCCGATGTTGCAACTATCACACAACACCGCTGCATATCCATCGACATTTGATAAATTACAAATAAGCACGACAGATACATATTCGTTGATTGCGCATGTGGAAAATACTGCTGACGCCGGGAGTGGTTATGGCATATTGAATTTTCAAACGAACGCTGCGGAAGGAACCAATCCTACCTATGGTGGGTTTGCGTTCAAGGGCCCATCAACTACATTTGTGAGGATATTGAATAACGGCAACGTCGGCATCGGGCAAACGAGCCCAACAACACTTCTCCAAATCGGTGGCGGCAGTTCTGGAGTAATGAACTACAAACCGACTGGTGGCCAAACGCTCCTCGCATTGAGCACGAGCACAGCCCCTGCAATCAATCTCGGTACGATGCTTGTTCTTGGCGGTAGATATACGACTGGGAATGACTACAACGCCACCTTCGCGGCTATTGGTGGTTTGAAAGAAAATGCTACTGATAATGACGCAAGCGGATATATGTCGTTCTATGTTGGCAAAGACGCGGTGGCAAATGCGGCTGAGAAAATGCGAATAACAAGTGGTGGCAATGTCGGTATCGGGACGGTGTCGCCAGCCGGAACACTTGATGTAAATGGTGCAATTTTGCTACCTGGCTCCACTGGAAATACGATGGTTAGACCAGCGATTGGTGCAGCGAGAATTACTGGTGAGATTTCAGGTTATAGGACTGGAACATTGGCAGCCGATGATGGATTTTTACGACTATCAGCAGGTGGAGGAACGAATACAGCCACAAGGTCTTATATAGATTTGTCTGGATATTCAACTGTAGCTGATATGAATGAGAATATTACGTTTGGTGTGGCTGGCGTGGAAAAGGTCAGGATAAATAGCGACGGCAACGTCGGCATCGGGACGACGAGTCCTGGCGTCGCGATGGGTGGTTGGGCGTACGGAACTGGTATGAAAGTACTGCAAGTTGAAGCAACTGGAAACCAGGATGCTATTTTGCACTTGGCTGGAACAGGAACACGTCGTCCTATGTTGCTAATGGAAAATACAAGTTCTACCGCTGGTAGTAGATTGTTTATGATTGACCATGTTACAGACGCGGTAAGGTTTGAAACATTAAGTGAGGTTGATGGCAGTAACGAAAGAGAGATAATGCGTTTTAATACAATTACTGGCAATGTCGGCATTGGGACGACTTCGCCTAACTGGCTTTTGCAAGTTGCAGGCACGCGCCCATCATTCGCTCTCTCCGACACATCTGCTTCTGCCAATTTGAAACATTGGCTATTCTCATCTATGGGCGGAAACCTATATATAGGTACGAGTACTGATGCATACGCCACCAGCTCTCCATCGGCGCTGACAATCACGAATGCAGGGAATGTTGGTATTGGTACTTCAAGTCCAACGACATACAAATTCTCTGTAGCAGGCAGTGCCTCCTTGGGATCCGGAGATGAGGTAATGAGAATCTCTTCAACAGGAAATGTCGGCATCGGCACAACCACTCCATATGCCAAATTATCTCTCGTAGATAACACTGCCTCTCTGCGCGATGTCTTCACTATTTCTTCTTCAACAACTTCCGGCGCTGTCTTCAGAGTTGATTCATACGGACGGGTGTATGGCGATGGGGCTTCATATAATGCAGGCGCTGACTATGCCGAATATTTTTATACCAACAGTGTTGATTTGAAATCAGGTGAAGTCGTTTGTGTGGATGTTGTAGAAAATAATGCCGTGAAGCGATGCGAACGAGGTGCAGATAACAATGTTATGGGTATCGTATCCTCTAAACCATCGTTTGTCGGTAATCATATAAATAGTGTTAAAGACAATCCATCTCATTACGCCATTATCGGTATGATGGGTCAGGTTGAGGCATTTGTTTCTGCAGAAAATGGCGCAATCAGCGTAGGTGACTCTCTAACTTCTGCATCTTCTACACCAGGTATGGCAATGCGTGCCGACAATGGCGATTCAACCGTGGCGGTGGCATTGGAACCATTGAAGGAAGGCACAGGCACAATCAAGGTCTTAATTTCTCGCCGCAACAAATCAATGGCAGTTGAAGAAGTTGAATCATTGGTGGTGGAGCGCATCGCAAATATGAAAATTGAAGACCGCGTTCAACAATTGGTAAAAGATGCGACTGATAATATCGTTTTGGAAAAACTCGCGATTTCCGGCACTGTTTCTGCGGGCGCCTATGATGTGGCTCTTATGCCAGTAACGGGCTTCGCATTCGGTTCAACGACTCCGACACTCGGCACGACGACCGTGATGGCGGAGATACCGTCGGCCGTTCTGACGGCCGACGGGGAGGGCGTTGATATCTATAAACTTGCGACCTATACGCTCTCGGGAGTGCAGGCGCTCGCAATGAAAGTTGAGGCGCACGAGGTTCGTCTTGCCTCTCTTGAAACGCGCGTTGCCGCGCTTGAAAACGGCACAATTTCCTCGTCAGGCGATTCATCATTTTCAACAACTTCTCTAGCAAGCGTTCTTGAAGGACTTGGAGTGTTTATACAAAGGGGCTTTGCACAATTCGGTACTCTAGTTGCTGATCAGTTTGTTGCGGCGACAAATTCTGCAGGTACATCTTCTGCTGGTACGATTACAATTCTTGCAGGAAATACTGTTGCGCAAGTTACTAACGCTTTTGTTAAACCAACATCCAAAATATTTGTAACACTTACTGCTTCCACAACTGGCTCGTGGTATATCAGTGATAAACAAAATGGTTCATTCAAGCTTGTACTTGAGAGCGCGCAAGCAACAGATGTTTCTTTTGATTATTTCCTGATTCAAACAGAAGGTCAGATGGCGACTTCTAGTCCCGAAGTGATAATAAATAGCGAACCAGTTATAGAAACCCCTCCGATAACGACCGACACTCCGCCTTCAACATCTACCTCTCCTGTCATAGATACTTCCACTTCATCATCTAGTGACACAACACCGCCAGTTGTAACACTTATAGGCGAAGCGGCAATTGAAATAACCGTAAACGATACGATTACTGACCCGGGTGCGACAGCCACCGATGACATTGACGGTGACCTGACCACAAGCATCGTCGTTGCTGGCTCGGTTGATACAACAACCGCTGGTCTTTATACTCTGACCTACACAGCGACTGATGCAGCAGGGAATGTTGGCTCTGTCTCGCGTGTGGTCACAGTTCTGGCTTCTGTTGAATCATCCACATCGCCTGCCGAACCGGTTATCGAAACGCCCGTAGAGCCAATTACCGAACCAGTTACCGAAACACCTGTAGAGCCAACTGCCGAGCCAGTTGTTGAACAAGTTGTTGAACCGGTAGTTGATACAGTTCCTGTTGCATAATTATGGAGAAGGACTTTGATGAGTGGAATAAGATTAAAAAGATAACACACGAGAAAAGTTCGGAACATGAATCTTTTCCTAAAGAAGGAGAGGTCTGGTGGTGTTCTGTCGGTGTGAATATAGGAGTAGAAACAGATGGGAAACATGATTCATTTGAAAGACCAGTTCTAATTGTGCGTGTCTTTAACAAGGAAATGCTATGGACGGTTCCTATTACTTCAACTATGAAGGACTCATCATTTTACTACCCTTTCTTATTCAAAAATGAAGATCGCTCGCTTATTCTCACACAGATTCGTGCAATGAGTACAAAGCGATTATTGCGACAGGTTGATGTAATGTTGGATAAGGATTTCGTGGAAGTGATTGAGGCGTTAGTCCGTTTACTAAAAGCGGAACCCCTCCACAAAGGAGGGGTTCCTCGGAGGCCGAAGCCATAATACGACTATGTTATCAAACCCATTTAGAAAGTCAATGAATAAAGAAAGCATTGTGGATAAAGGAATTATATCCTTCCGCACGCTTGAAATAGTAGCCGTCACGCTCGCCGTCTGCGTGATGGCGGCTGGCTTCATATATTGGCAATCGTACGAAGTGAGTATGACAATTCCACAAGAACTTCAACTTAAAGTACCAAAAGATAATATTCTGTACTCAAAAAATGTTGCTAGCACGACGGAATATGCGTATATCTCAACCGAGGAAGCAACGGGAGAATTTATTTGGCGAGATAACTTCTCAAATACTCAAATCGTCTCGCAGAAAGGAAATCAGGTAACTGTGAATGTTTACGGTAGGGATATGTTCTATAAAAATGGAAATAAAACATTCAAAATAGATACAGCAACAACTACAGTAGAAGCATTTGCCGAACAAACACAATTAAGTTTCATAGAGTGGTTTTTGGGTAGAAAGGCCTTCGCAAGTACAATAACAGGAACAAATACAGGTACTCTTTACAATTCTGGAACAGGGGGATATCAATATGCAAGAAATTTTGCTAATACAAGATCATTGCGAACTGATTATCTATATGTAGGACAATATGGTAATGGAACTACGCGGGGTGTATTCCGTTCATT